>Ga0247739_10000259_pt1 | contig 18477 bp, 10 predicted proteins | sample UWRJL058202B2_FD_180943 | JGI IMG/M metagenome (GOLD analysis project Ga0247739, IMG submission 180943) | Plant litter microbial communities from Arlington Agricultural Research Station in Wisconsin, United States - UWRJ-L058-202B-2 | ecosystem: Environmental > Terrestrial > Plant litter >...
TTCGAACTATCAAGGCGGTGCGGCCACGCAGAGCATCGAGAAAAAACTGGATGATTACGAGGAAAATAGGCACTTTTTGCTGGCACAATATTTTCGTAAGAATTATAACAAGGTAATGAGCACCTTACCTGTGCTGTTGAGCCAAATAAATATTTTACGCTACGAAGTATGGGTAACCAATCGTAATGGATCCACCACCGAAAGTAGGGATGTCGTTGGCCTAATGGATCTCGGTGAAAATCGACCTTATAATCCAATCATTAATAGTCTTACTTCCCGTGATTTTCCAGATAATGGAAGCAATAATTTGTATGCCAGCATTACTGGAGCAAATAAAGACCTTTTCCGAAATCCTTCCACCGCATCTTCTTCCTTGTCAGCCTTAGGTTTAAAACCAGTACAAGATTATGAAAAAACATATGCCCGGAAACTGAACCCTACAGAATACAGTTTCAACCAACAGGCTGGTTTTATTTCGTTGAACACGACGCTACAATCAGATGAAGTTTTAGGCGTTGCATTCCAATATACGTACAATGGGCGCACCTATCAAGTGGGCGAATTTTCGATGGATGTACCTTCTGATACAGCTCGGGGTATCCAAAAAGTATTGTACCTAAAATTGCTGAAAGCTACCAGCCAACGTACCAATTTACCTATTTGGGATTTGATGATGAAAAACGTTTATGCGCTTGATAACAGCAATATCCAACGCGAAGGGTTTGATTTGAATGTTTTGTACCAAGAACCGAGTGGTGGCGAAAAGAGATATTTGCCGGAAGGCGATTCTGCAAACGTTGCGTTGTTAAAGGTGTTCCGTTTGGATCGATTGAACAACAACAATGATCCGCAACCAGATGGTAAGTTTGACTTTGTAGAAGGTTCAACCATACAATCGCAAACAGGCCGGATTATCTTTCCATTATTGGAGCCTTTCGGTATTGATTTAGATACCATTGCATTTAGGTCGGCAGCTTCTCAAACCATTAAGGATAAATACGTTTATTACGCTTTGTACGATACCATCAAGGCCATTGCGCAGCAAAACTTTGCACAGCTTAACCGCTTTATCATGCGTGGTACGGCCAAAAGCACCAGCAATAGCGATATTTATCTGAACGCTTTTAATATTCCCGTTGGCTCGGTTACCGTTATGGCTGGTGGCCAAATATTGACCGAAGGCGTAGATTATTCGATAGACTACAACCTTGGTAGGGTTTCCATTATTAACCAAGCCATTACGAATAGTGGTATTCCGGTAAGTGTCAATTTTGAGAACAATGCTGGCTTTGGTATACAGAACCGTGGCTTTTTCGGTACCCGTGTAGATTATGCAGCTAGCAAGGATCTGCAATTGGGTGCTAGTATCCAACGATTAAGCGAAAGGCCGTTTTTTACAAAGGTGAATTATGGCGAAGACCCCATTAAAAACACGATGTACGGTGTAGATTTCAGCTATAAAAAAGAAAGTAAAGGACTGACGCGTTTCTTGGACAAACTACCTTTTTACAGCACTAAAGCGCCAAGTACCATCAATGCGTATGGCGAAGCGGCTTACCTAAAGCCAGGTCATCCACCACAGATTGGTAATGGCGAAGAAGGTTTGATTTATTTGGATGATTTTGAAGGTACCCGTGCCAATATCGACCTTCGCTTTCCATTCGTTGGTTGGACGCTGGCCTCCACTCCTGCCGATGCTGGCTTTCCTGAAGCCACGCAAAATAACAATCTAGCATACGGATATAATCGTTCCAAACTTTCTTGGTACCAGATAGAGCCTGTATTGCAAGATCCGCAGAACCAGAACAACCCGAACCAGAATCGTGATCTATTGAGCGATCCAAGGGTTCGTGCCGTAGATAACAGCGAATTGTTTCCGCAAAAAACAGTTATCCCGGGCCAAAACCAGTTGCTCACGTTTGATATGTTGTACAGTCCCAAACAAAGAGGGCCGTATAACTATGATAGCCGCAATGTGAATGCCAACGGGGATATGCTGAATCCTAAATCAAGATGGGGCGGTTTAATGCGCAACATCGATCAAACAGATTTTGAAACAGGCAACGTTGAATTTTTGGAATTTTGGGTACAAGATCCATACACTAAGACTACTAGATTCCCTAATGGCTATACCAACCCCGCAGGTGGTGATCTTTTCATTAACTTAGGTAATATTTCAGAAGATATATTAAAGGATGGGCGAAGGTTTTATGAAAATGGCCTGCCTACGCCAACACAGCCTACCTTAGGTTACGATAGCACAACCGTTTGGGGCAAGGCGCCTATCAATCCCATTCAACTTACGCAAGCTTTTAGTAACGACGAAGCTGATCGGCCTTTTCAGGATGTAGGTTTTGATGGATTGCGGGATGATGAAGAAAGGCTTCGCAGAAAAACCTTTTTGGATACTTTGCTCTCCTCTTTTGGTGCCAATAGTGCAGTATATCAAGCTGCTCTTAATGATCCATCCTTTGATAACTTCAAAAATTATCGGGATGCTAGCTTTTCTGCTACGGCAAGCATCCTGAGCCGCTATAAAAACTACAACAATCCTCAAGGTAACAGCCCTGTAAACACAGGTGGGGATCAAGTAACCGCCTCTACTCTTTATCCTGATAACGAGGATTTAAACAGAGACAATACACTGAGCGAAAATGAAGAATATTTTGAGTATAAAATCGACATGCGTCCAGCCGCCTTGCAAGTAGGAACAAACTATATTACCGATAGAAGAACCATTCCCATTAAATATGCTAATGGAAGCACGGGCAACGAATTTTGGTATCAATTCCGTATTCCCATTAGAGGATATACTCGTAAAGTAGGTAGTATTCCCGATTTTAAATCGATCCGCTTCATGCGCATGTACCTAACCAATTGGGAAGACAGCGTGAATCTTCGTTTTGCAAAAATGGATTTGGTACGCAACCAATGGAGAAATTTCGCTTTCCAGCTAACTACAGACGGAACCTACACCACCATTCCTGCTAACTCTACTGCCTCCATTAATACATTGGCGGTAAACATTGAAGAAAATAGCAGCCGTACCCCAATCCCTTACAAGATTCCTCCAGGCATCGAAAGAGTGATGTCTTTGGCTACCCAAGGCGTGAACATCCAACAGAATGAGCAAGCGTTGAGTATGCAAGTACGTAACCTTCCTAATGGGGAAGCAAGAGGCGTGTTCAAGACCATTAATTTTGATTTACGCCAATATAAAAAACTGAGCATGTTCATCCATGCAGAATCATTGGACAACACAGCGCCACCACTTACGGATAGTGTCTTGTTTGCCGTTATACGTATTGGCCAGGATTTCTTGAGCAATTATTATGAAATACGTATACCATTAAAAATTACCAAACCGTCTTCTTCTGCTTCAGCCGAAGAGATATGGCCTACGGCAAACAACTTAGATTTTGCCTTGCAAGATTTGATTACCATGAAAAACCGGAGGGCTGCCCAAGGGGTTTCTCCAACTACCTATTTTCAAGATGTAGTGAACGGAAGGCAGTACGGCATATTCGGTAGCCCAAATTTGGCCGAAGTAAGGGGCATGTTGGTTTCTGTGTACAATCCAAATGTGATTGATGGAAGAAAAAGTGTAGAACTATGGATCAATGAGCTTCGCTTGAGCGGGTTGGACGAACAGGCGGCCTATGCGGCCATTGGACGGGTAGACCTCCAATTGGCGGACTTAGGAACCATGAGCTTATCGGCGAGCTACCGTAGCATTGGATGGGGTAATATAGACCAACGTGTAAACGAACGTGCCAAAGAAGCAACTACACAATTGGATTTTAGCACCAGTTTGCAATTGGGCAAATTGCTTCCTAAATCATTGGGTATCTCTATCCCATTATATGCAAGTGTGAGCAGCCTTACTAAAACACCAGAGTTTGATCCATTTGATCAAGATGTAAAGTATAAGGACAAACTAAATTCTGCCAGCGCTTCGCAAAAGGATTCGATTCGCAACGCGGCCATACAAAAAGAAACCACTACCACCATCAATTTTACGAACGTCAAAATTGAGCAGAAAGCGGGCAAAAAAAATAAGCCATGGAGTATCTCCAATTTCGACATCACTTATTCTTACATCAAACAAAAACGACAATCGCCAACTGTAGAGAGCGATGTGGTGGAAAGACATCGGGGCGTATTAGGATATAACTATGCGGCACAGCCGAAATATTATGAGCCTTTCAAAAAAATCATTAAAACAAAAACTCACTGGCTGGATCTAGTAAAAGATTTCAATTTCAATCTTGCACCGTCATTGGTATCTGTTCGCATGGATGTTAACCGCCAGTTCGGTCGTTTTATTCCAAGGGATATCAATACTTATGGAAAGGTAAAGGTGGATACCACCTATGATAAATACTTTGTGTTCGATAGGTTCTATGCGTATCGATGGGATTTGACCCGTTCCTTCAATTTTGATTATACCGCAACCAACAATGCTCGTATAGATGAATTGCCTGGAGCCGTGGATACGAAAGACAAGAAGGATTATATCAGGAGAAACTTTTGGCGTGGTGGCAGAACGACTGCTTTTGACCAGAAAGTAAACTTTACGTACACCCTTCCTTTGGCCAAATTCCCACTTACGGATTGGATTACGGCGAGAGCAAGCTACAGCGCTAGTTATAGATGGATAGCTAGCAGTTTGTTAGCACAATCGCTCAATCAAGGTAGCTTCCTGGAAAATGCCCTGGACAAAAACATTACCAGCGAATTCGATTTCAACCGCTTGTATGCTAAGAGCCGTTGGCTACGTGCGCTGGACGAAACGCCTGCGCCAAAACAAAAAGCTCCAGCCCCAACACTCAACGGCGGTAAAAAGGCCGGCAACACAAAAGCGAGCAAAGCACCAAAGGATACAACCTCGGAAAAGGCGCTTGCTAAGTTGAGCAAGAAAGAAAGAAAGGAAGCTAAAAAATTGGCCCGCCAACAAAAAAGGATTGAAAGGCAAAACAAGCCCGTGGAAATGAGCGGTGCCGTGAGAGCGCTTGGTAGGATATTGACCATGGTAAAAAGAGGTAGTATCAACTATGGGGAAGTGTATCAAAGTCGCATACCTGGCTATTTAGACAGCACCCAATACGGCGGCAACAACTGGAAAACCAAATCTCCCGGCCTCGGATATATTTTAGGTAAACAACCAGACACCAGCTTCCTCAACGACCTAGGAAACAGGGGAAAACTTACACATGACACTACATTCAACCTGCTATTTACCCAGAGTTATGATCAAAAGATGAGCATCCAAATGCAATTGGAACCCATCAAAGAGTTTACCATTGACCTTAATTTGGATAAAACATACACCAAAAATTACAGCGAACTATATAAGGATACGGGTATAACCGGCAAACTAAACCATTTGAGTCCCTATGTTACGGGTGGCTTCAGTGTAAGCTTTATAGCTTTAAATACGTTGTTCGAAAAATATAATCCCAATGAATTAAGTGAAACTTTCAAGCGTTTCGAAGCTAACAGGGCCATCATCTCGAAAAGACTTTGGGATCAAAACCCCTACAGAACTGGTGGTGCAGATTCAAAAGGATATTACACAGGCTATGGCCAATACTCGCAGGAAGTTCTAATTCCCGCATTTATCGCGGCTTATACCAAAAAAGATCCCAACTCGGTAGCCTTGATTGATAATGGCAACCCAAAAATCAATGCAAATCCTTTCCGTGGTATCAAACCAAAACCCAACTGGCGTATTAATTTTACGGGGTTGACCAAAATTCCGGCGTTGCAAAAAATCTTCAGCGCTATCAGCCTTACGCACGCTTACCAAGCCAAATTGGGTATGAATAGTTTTACCTCAGCGCTCACATTTGCAGATCCGTTCGCAAGAGGATTTCCATCGTTCATAGACACTATTAGTAACAATTACGTTCCTTATTTCTTGGTGCCGAACATCACCATCAATGAATCATTCGAGCCTTTGATAGGTTTGGATGTAACCACCACTAATCAATTGAGCCTGAGGGGTGAGTATAAAAAGTCGAGGCAGTTAAGTTTGAGTTTGATTGATTATCAGTTAGCGGAAATCCGTAGTTCGGAGTTTACATTTGGTTTTAGCTACCGCAAACGTGGATTCCCATTGCCATTTAAATTACCTAAAATCCTAAATAAGAACGGCGGTAAAAAATTGGATAATGATATCAATTTCAAATTGGATGTAAGTGTACGTGATGACGTGACCAGCAACAATCGCTTGGATCAAGGAAGCGCCATCCCGACATCTGGGCAAAAAGTTATCAAAATCAGTCCTTCCATTGATTATGTACTCAATAACCGTATCAACCTGCGTTTATATTACGATCGTCAAAGAGTATTACCTTATATATCTTCTTCCGCTGAAACTATCAATACGAGAGCAGGATTACAAATAAGGATTTCGCTGGCGCAATAAGCCAAAAGCAGAAAGCTTAAAGCAAAAAGCTCAAAACCTCTCTATTGGGTTTTGGGCTTTTTTGTATGTAACATCAAACGATTTCAAATAGAATAAACCGTCATTAATCGTCAATTATTTTACTTTGCATGTTAAACAGCGCTTTTGCAAGAAAATTTCATACAGACAGATTTAGCAATCATCAAAACCATTGGTGAAGAAAAAGAAGATGAGAACTATGATTTTCGGATTTTTCTTAAAAGCTTGAATGAAATAGAAGTAGATAAAATCGTCCATCGTTTAAACGATGAAATAACACCACAAATAGATTGTACTGCCTGCGGCAATTGTTGTAAAACATTGATGATTAATGTTACTGAAAGTGATTTGGTTCGTTTGGCCAATCATCTTAAAATGCCGGTTACAGAAACAAAATCGAAATTCATAGAAGAAGGCTGGGGAAATGAAATGATCATCAACACTATTCCTTGCCATTTTTTAAAAGAAACTGTCTGTACGATTTATCCACAAAGATTTACGGATTGCCGAGAATTTCCGCACTTGCATAAACCCGGTTTTACAAGCCGATCTTTGGGAACGCTGATGCATTATGGTAGTTGCCCGATTATTTTCAACGTGGTCGACAGGTTAAAAATAGCGTTGGGCTTTGAGTAAGTGAAAGACTTGAATTTGCATACCTTCTACATTTTCTAGCGTGACCTAGCCAGTTAAAAACACCCTATATTAATCATTTGACCTACATCTTTTTTAACCTGATTTTATAAGCAGGTTTTACTTACCTTTGCGGCCTCAAAAATTGGCAGCATAATGCAATGTCGCCAATCTAAACCGAGGGATAATACCAATGGAAAAGTAACTGCCTGGTTGGACACTGTATCAAACTGGGGACTCCCAAAAAAGCGGGAGATATAACTTAAGAGCATTACCAGTTCCCAACTAAACGAAAGCGTGCTAGTTCTTACTGGTTTTCTACAGCACCTTGGTTTAATACACCAAGGCAAATAAATCAAACATTAAAAACAAATAAACCATTTTACAATGGCAGACTTAAGGTATCAGCGAAATTTCGGGATTGCGGCTCACATCGATGCCGGCAAGACCACTACTACAGAGCGCATTCTGTATTATACAGGTGTTAACCACAAGATTGGTGAAGTGCACGATGGTGCGGCTACCATGGACTGGATGGCACAGGAGCAGGAAAGGGGTATCACTATCACTTCCGCTGCTACCACTTGCTTTTGGAACTTTCCAATGGCAAATGGCAAACCTTTACCCGATACCAAAAAATACAAGTTCAACATCATCGATACACCAGGTCACGTGGATTTTACCGTGGAAGTAGAACGTTCTTTACGTGTATTGGACGGCTTGCTTGCATTGTTTTGTGCAGTAAGTGGTGTAGAGCCTCAATCTGAAACCGTTTGGCGTCAAGCTAACCGTTATAAAGTTCCACGTATCGGATTCGTAAATAAAATGGATCGTAGCGGTGCCGACTTCTTGAACGTGGTAAAACAAGTTCGTGAAATGTTGGGTGCCAAGGCCGTTCCACTTCAATTGCCAATTGGTGCTGAAGATGGATTTAAAGGTGTGGTGGATTTGATCACCATGAAAGGCATGGTTTGGGACGAAGCTGGACAAGGTATGACTTTCCAAGAAGTGCCTATTCCTGCGGATATGATTGAGGAAGTAAACGAATGGAGACAAGTATTGATCGAAGCCGTGGCTGAATACGACGAAAAATTATTGGAAAAATTCTTTGATGATCCTAATACGATTTCTGAAGATGAAGTTCATGATGCTATCCGTAAAGCAACCATCGATCTTTCTATCATCCCAATGATGTGTGGTTCATCTTTCAAAAACAAAGGTGTACAAACTGCATTGGATGCTGTAGTTCGTTATTTGCCTGGTCCGTTGGATATTGAGCCTGTAACTGGCACACATCCTGACACTGGCGCAGAAATGACTCGCAGCGCAGATCCTAAAGGACCTTTTGCAGCATTGGCTTTCAAAATCATGACCGATCCCTTTGTAGGACGTTTGGCGTTCTTCCGGGCTTATAGCGGTCGTTTGGACTCAGGTTCTTACGTATTGAACACCCGTACAGGTAAAAAAGAAAGGATCAGCCGTATCATGCAGATGCATGCCAACAAACAAAACCCAGTTGATTATATCGAAGCGGGTGATATTGGAGCAGCGGTTGGTTTTAAAGATATCAAAACTGGGGATACCCTTTGCAATGAAGACGATCCAATCATCTTAGAAGCAATGACTTTCCCAGAACCAGTTATCTCCATCGCTGTTGAGCCTAAAACTCAGGCTGATGTTGATAAAATGGGTATGGCCATCGCTAAGTTGGTAGAAGAAGATCCTACCCTTCGTGTACGTACCGATGAAGAAACAGGACAAACCATCCTTAGTGGAATGGGTGAATTGCACTTGGAAATCATCGTGGATCGTATGCGTCGTGAGTTCAAGGTCGAAATCAACCAAGGTGCGCCGATGGTAGCTTATAAAGAGGCTTTCCGTATCAGCGTGATACACCGCGAAGTGTACAAAAAGCAATCGGGTGGTCGTGGTAAATTCGGTGATATTGCATTCGAAATCGGGCCCGCTGATGAAGAATGGTTAAAATTGAACCCAACTGGCGGTTTGCAGTTCGTAAATGAAATTTTCGGTGGTAGCATTCCTAAAGAATTTATCGCTCCTATCGTTAAAGGATTTACCTCTTGCATGACAACCGGTGTATTGGCCGCTTATCCAATTGTGGATATGAAAGTCCGCGTATTTGACGGCAGCTACCATGATGTGGATTCTGATGCTATCAGCTTTGAATTGGCAGCCAAGTCTGGTTTCCGTGAAGCTGGTCGCAAAGCAAAACCTGTTTTGTTGGAGCCGATCATGAAAATAGAAGTTACCACTCCAGACCAATATATGGGTGATGTTACAGGTGACTTGAACCGTCGTCGTGGTATGTTAGAAGGTATGGATAGCCGCAACAATGCACAGATTATCAAGGCGAAAGTGCCATTGAGCGAAATGTTCGGTTATGTAACCCAATTGCGTTCTTTGTCATCTGGCCGTGCATCCTCTACTATGGAGTTTAGCCATTATGCACCAGCTCCGAACAACGTAGCTGAAGAAGTAATAGCTAAGAGCAAAGGTAAAATGAAAGTGGACGACTAATTCAATTTCTCTTAATAAAGAAAACCGTTTGTTGCGAAAGCAGCAAGCGGTTTTTTTATGCTCGGTTCAAAATAAGCAACGTGTAAGACCGTTATCTTACCTATATGAAAGAAATACTACGCTTTTTTGGAACTTTCTTTTTGTTTATGATCATTACCTCATTTTCAAAAAAGAAAAAAGATTTGTGCCCGCCGGGCACGGTAAAAGTGGGCTATAACCTTTCTTGTGATAAAAACGAAGTAGACAATATGGGTTGGCGAGAATTTTTATATTCACTTTTAGCTTTACAAAAGGATACGGCTCTTTATGACCGGATGCAACCCGATAGCCTGGTTTGGGAAAAAAGCGATAAGATAACTAAACCTTTGTCTGAATACTATTTCCACCATCCATCTTACAACTTCTATCCAGTTGTGGGCATGAGTTATAATCAGGCATTGGAATTCTGCAAATGGAGAAGTTAGATGGTCAATGCGATGTATAATCGTTACCCAAATGAAAATCCATATCCTGGGAAAAAATATAGATACCGGCTTCCCACTGTAGAAGAATGGGAAAAAATTGCAAGTGGCGGCACGGACATCCATCAATATCCCTATGGCATAGATTCTATATATACAAAATGGAAAGGCAGCTAGATAAAATCATTCAATTGTAGATATGATTCAAAAAAGGAAACGGAAATTGCACAGGCAGCAGCCAATCGCTTTTTGATTACAGTTAAAACAGATGCGTATTGGCCCAATAATTTAGGCATTTATAATTTAATTGGCAATGTTTCTGACATGAGGAGCACTGAAGGCTTGGCTAAAGGTTGTAACTGGACATTACCAATAAATAAATGTGCTATAAAAAGCGAACAGTGCTATAGTAGCCCTTCGGCCTGGCTAGGATTTAGGTGTGTTTGTGAAATTATCGATTGATTAAATTTTGCTTACAAATACCCCTTCATCACCCCATCCAATTTCCGAATGAAATAAACCTTTTTGTTTTCGTAATAATCAGGTTCGTTCTTAGTGGTTTTCATTTTTACCGGTTCAATGTCAAAATCAGAGAAAATCTTGCCATCCCTGTCAGAAAGGTCAATAATGTTATCCTGATGACTAAGCATATTTTTGATATAACGATAGGTGACCTCAAAACCTTTGAACACCATGTCGCTTGGTCGGCTCTTGGCTTTAGCTTTGAATTTATTGCTTACAGAATTAAAGACCCTATTATTCCCTGAAGCAGTAAGGAATGGTGTTGGGTACATAATTTCAACACCCTTAAATTCTGATTTGTCAAATTTATAGTCATCCCAAGTAGGCATGCCAATGATAGAACTTCTATAACTCGGCCTTGCAGAAGATAGTTGTTTGATAATATTGGTTCCAGCGGCTTCGTCCAAAGTGCCACAAACCAAAATATTGTTCTTGGTGCTATCCATATATCCTTTTAGCTCATCTGAACCTAGACCATTGCCAATATCTACCATTTTCCATGAAAGTGGCGAAGACGCATTTTTATTAGCTTCTTCTAACACGCCTTTTATTTTATCTTCTTGCGCTCCTTCTTTGGTTAAGATGATAATATTCGAGGAACGATAACTATTGGCCAATAGCTTGTATATGCCTTGGCAATGACTTTTTAAAGTGGTATTTAAAATTACTAAACTCGGATTGCCAACTAAACCGCCATCATTGGGATACGTAGCGCTAATGAAGGGAATGCTGTGGGCATTAGCCGCCTCGGACAAAGTTTTTAGTTCGCTTACATTTTGAACCATTCCTATCAGCAAACCCGCATCTTTTAAATCGTCGGAAATGTGGCGAGCCATGCTAGTATATCTATCTTTTGAATCAATGATAAAAACTTCAGCATTCAAACCTTCTTTTTGCAGAGAATCCAAAGCTAATTGTACGCCGCTGTAAAATTCTAAACCGGGCAATACAAACCTTGGGATAGTAGTGTTGAACTTGTAGCTACCCCCGTAAGTAAACACAGAATCGAGGTGTAATGGTATAAAAATGCCCACCTTGGCTTTAGCTGGCGGCGGTATAGATGCATCTTGTGCGGCTGCAGTTAGGGATAGAGAAAATGACAAACAACCCAGCAATAATTGCTTAACGCTCATGTGTGAAGATAATTTAAAGTGCAATGATACGAAAACCGTTTGCAGTTGCAGGGTTTGCAGTTTGCAATATGATTGCAGAAAATAGTTGTTGCTGCAACTTTCCTGCCAAGATGACTATGACTTAGTATTCTTATTTTTAAACAAATACCTTTCTATTGATGTGGCTATAAATCAACCTAATGAAACTACAATTTGATCAGTTTTTTAAAAAAGGTCTTATTCCCATTCAATTGTAGCCGGTGGTTTACTGCTTATATCGTATACCACTCTATTAATTCCGCGAACGTTGTTGATGATTTCGTTGCTGATATGCGCTAAGAAAGAGTATGGTAAATGTGCCCAATCGGCCGTCATGCCATCTACGCTGGTTACTGCCCTTAGTGCCACCGTAAACTCGTACGTACGTTCATCCCCCATCACTCCTACGCTTTTAACCGGCAATAATATTGTGCCCGCCTGCCAAACGCTATCGTACAACCCATGCGATTTTAATCCATTTGTATAAATAGCATCTGCCTCTTGAAGCAACCGTACTTTTTCCTCCGTAATATCACCCAAAATACGGATGGCCAAACCTGGCCCCGGAAACGGGTGACGGAAAAGCAGTTCTCTAGGAATACCCAGTTCCAAACCTACTTTTCTAACTTCATCTTTGAAAAGGTAACGCAGAGGCTCTACGAGTCCAAGCTTCATCGTATCAGGTAAGCCTCCTACATTATGATGACTTTTGATCGTTTGTGATGGCCCATGAACGCTCACGCTTTCAATTACGTCTGGATAAATGGTTCCTTGCCCTAGCATTTCTATTCCTTCCAGTTTATGGGCTTCTTGATCAAATATTTCTATAAAGGTGCCACCTATAATCTTGCGTTTCTCTTCAGGATCACTTTTGCCAGCCAGCTTGGTATAAAACTGGTCCTTGGCATCTACTCCGGTAACATTTAAGTCTAGTAGTTTATAAGTTTCTAACACCTGCTCGAACTCGCCTTTGCGCAGCACCCCGTTATCTACAAAAATGCCAAATAGGTTTTTACCAATCGCTTTGCTGATAAGCGTTGCAGCAACGGTACTATCCACACCACCGCTAAGTGCCATGATTACTTTTTTGTTGCCAATTTTTTCTTTTAGCATCGCCACGGTGTCACTTATAAAATGAGCCGGTGTCCAATCGCTAGTGCATCCACAAATAGTGGTCAAAAAATTCCTGATGATGGTTTTGCCTTCTGTAGAATGATATACTTCTGGATGAAATTGCAAACCGTATAAAGGATGGATGGATTCGTTCGATTTGAAAGCAGCCACGGGAATGGAGTCAGTTGTTGCCAATAATTCAAAATTTGTTGGTAGCTCCAATATGGAATCGCCATGGCTCATCCACACTTGGCTTTTTTCACTAAGGCTTTCTAATAGTACGTCTTCTTTGGCAATGTTCAAGAAAGCACGTCCATACTCACGTTTTTCGCTTTTTTCAACCCGACCACCATATATTTTGGCTGTAAGTTGTGCGCCATAACAAACACCCAATATAGGAACGATGGCATTCATGCCGGCAACGTCCACCATTGGAGCCTTCTCGTCATTTACACTAAACGGGGATCCACTTAAAATAATGCCTTTTAAACCTGGCTCAAATTCGAATTTTTTATGATAAGGAATGATTTCGCAATACACATTTGCCTCCCGAACGGCTCTTGCTATCAACTGTGTATATTGGCTTCCGAAATCAAGGATCAGTATTTTTTCTGTCATGGTCGTGCAAATGTAAGTTTTAGGATCACATGTCAGAAGTGATAGCACCTTTTTGATGAAAGATCTGCACGGATTTATCCCTCGTACAGGTTATATCAACAAGCCAAGAACTAGGCTTGTCAATAAAATTTCTTGTGACGTTACCTAAAATATTTTGCACTAACTTCTTCGCCTTTCTTATTAAAGCGTTTGAGTCCTACCAATTTTCCACTTAGGTTGTAAAATGACCAGATTTCAATTTTATATCCGTGATGATATGCGCCCTTCGCCACAATAGTTGCGTTGTACAGTTTTTCTACCCAAGCGCCGTCCCTAAGGCCGTTTTTGTAATAGCCAGAATCCATCACTTCACCCGAAGGGTAAAAATCCATATACAAACCTTCGTGAAAACATTCGGTAAAAGGGGGTAGATAGTGTGCCTTATCGAGCCGGTTAATGTAAGCCTTTTCGTTGATGGACATAGCCGAAGCGAGGTTCAACACATCTGTATCAACATATTTAATAAAAGACTGAGAAGCATTTGTGTACTTGTTAAAAGAACCCGGTCGCATCTTTTCAACAGTAAGGATTGGGTCGAAATTGCTTTTTGGGTTATATCGCAACAGATTATTTTTTATGGCTTTCAACTTAGCTGCACTAAATGTTCGGATGCTGCGTAACCGACCATTGGCAAACCAACTCTTCCATGTGCCGCTTGGAATGTTATGATCAAGATACCCTGAATCACAAGGCGTATTGTTTAAGTAATAACTAACCCAAGCTCCTTTAAGGCTTTTCCTTTTGTATGATGCCCTATAGATTGTATCGCCGTTGTTATCGAGTAAAATATGATACCCTGTTGCCCTTCCAGTTTTAATATGACGGACAGAATAAGTCTTTACCGTCTCGTCAAGTTTTGGAAACAACCCGAAAGAAGTTGGAAGCGGTGCATTTTTCGACGTCTCATCATTAAAAAATGGGTTGTTGTTATCTAGGGCATCTACTTGTGCAGAGGGCGATGAACAGCAAAGTAACATAGTCCCAATTAAAAGGAATATACTTTTCATGGCGGCAAGCAATTAAATTAAAAGTAGCAATTCTTTAGTCAAGGTTTCTATTTTCCTCTGATATAGTGTTATCACGCATCGTGCCGAAAAGAAGAAATCTTGTATGCTATAAAAGGATTAATCTTTTAATAATTCAATAAAGATGCTATTCTTTCTATCACTTTTTCCGCGTTGGGTAGCATTGCTTTTTCAAGACCGATATTCATGGGAACAGCTGGTAAATCCATTGCGCCCATTACTTCTACTGGCGCATCTAAAAAACGGAAGCATTGCTTAGAAATTCGGCCCGATAAAGCCTCCGCAAATGAATTGTTCTGTTGTTCTTCTGTTAACACCAAAGATTTACCGTGGCGTTTTACTGTCTCGAAAACCAAGGCTTCATCTAGCGGGAACAAGGTTCGTAGATCAATGATCTCAATTTGACCAGGATATTTTTTGGCCGCGGCCAAAGACCAATAAACACCCATGCCATAAGTAATGATACAGCAGGATTCGCCAAGTTTTATTTTTTGAGAATCAGCTTCTTGAACAACCCTTCCTTTGCCCAGTGGAATGATGTAATCTCTTGATGGCTCGGCACATTTTGCGTCTTCGGTTCCTGGCACCTTGCTCCAATATAATCCTTTGTGCTCGAGCATCACTACAGGGTTCGGGTCTAAAAAAGCCGCTTTCATCAATCCTTTCATATCAGCTGCATTGGACGGATACACAATTTTAATCCCTTTTACGGAAAGTAACGTGGTTTCAATGCTGCCGCTATGATATGGCCCGCCCCCACCGTAAGCGCCTGTGGGCACCCGAATAAGTGTTTGGATAGGAAATTTCCCTTGACTTAAATAACAACTTTTGGAAATTTCCGTCACCAGTTGATTAAAACCTGGATAAATATAATCTGCAAATTGAACTTCTACAATGGGCTTGCAACCCGTGGCAGACATGCCAACCGTAGAGCCAATTATATAAGCTTCTTGAATGGCGGTGTTAAACACCCGGTGGTCACCAAATTGGGTGGCCAATGTCGCCGCTTCACGAAAAACGCCGCCTAGTCTTCGCCCAACATCCTGACCATATAACAACGCCTCCGGATGGTCTTCCATCAATTCCCGAATGGCAAACAATGCGGCATCTACCATTAATACTTTTTCTGCACCTATCGGCGAACGAATACCCCGTTCTGTAATAACAGGTGTTGGAGCAAACAGGTGGTTCGAAACGGTGGCTGGTTCGGGTTCTGGCCTAGCCAATGCCTGCTCGAATGCTTCTTCAATCGCCGCCGAGGTTATGTGTTCTATTTCTCTGATGTCTATTTCGGCAACACCCAATTCAAGCAATCTTGCTCGAAGCTTAGGGCCAGGATCCTGAAGTCCATGTTTTTCCAGATCTTCCTTTGATCGATAGAATTCTTTTCGAACACCACTGGTATGGTGTCCCAATAAAGGTAGTTTAGCTTGTACCAAATAAGGCCCGCCATTTTCACGTACATCGGCAGTAACCTTTTGCATGGCCATAAAACTTGCTTCAAAATCGCTTCCATCAATGCGAATCCTTTTCATACCTACAAAGCCGCCAGCGTAATCGTAAGCATCCATCATCCTTGCTTCTTCACTGGTTACACTTATGCCCCAGCCGTTATCCTGTACCAAATAAATAATGGGTAATTTCTTTAATACGCCAAATTGAAATGCTTCGGATACTTCCCCTTCGGTTACACTGGCATCTCCTAAAGAACAAACCACTATGGCCTGTTCGCTGTCGCTTGCCAAATCAGGATTGATACTTTTAAGATATTGCAACCCCTGGGCAATCCCGGTAGTTGGTATCACCTGCATCCCAGTGGCACTACTTTGATGAATGATGGTTGGTTTATCGCTGCCCCTATAATTGGGATGGGAATAATAGCTTCGTCCACCTGTAAAAATATCATCGGCCTTGGCCAGTAATTGCAGCATTAATTGATAAGGCGTAAAACCGAGCCCGAGCAACATACTTTCATCCCGATAGTAGGGACTCACATAATCGCAGGGTTTCAAATGCAAGGCAGCAGCTAATTGTACCGCTTCGTGTCCACGGCTTGTACTGTGTACATATTTGCAAACAGAGCGGTTATTTTCATAGGTCTCCGCCATGTTCTTGGCTGCATACATCCAGCCATAAGCCTTTTTTAAAATGGCAATGTCAATCATCTTTAAACTAGCATTTGGAATTGGGCAAATGTAAGTAGATGAAGGGAATGCTAACAACTGTTAGTTTTTCTGATAGATTAGGTTTGAATGCTTGTCCTTAGGCAGCATGCTATTTTCGAATACACTTTCTCCAATCCTTATCGTATTTCTAGTTCTAGCACCTTCTCTCCTTCCAAATATCCTTCCAGCAAATCGCCAACCACGGTTTCACCCACACCCGGTGGTGTACCAGTAAATACAAGATCGCCAATGTTCAACGTAAAATATTGTGAGGCATCTTCTAAAATACTATTAATGCTAAAAATCATGTGTACAGATTGACCGTCCTGTACCAGTTCGCCGTTTTTATATAATTGAAAGCGTATATTTCGTTTATCTTCTAAGTCATCTACCTTAATAAATTTGCCAACGGCGGCAGACTGATCGAATGCTTTGGCTTTTTCCCAGGGTAATCCCTTTTTTTTAAGGTCGCTTTGTAGGTCACGAGCTGTAAAATCAATTCCCACCGTAACTTCCATATAATATTGCCAAGCATATTTACTATCTATATTTTTGCCATTTTTACATATCTTAAAAACGAGTTCGCCTTCGTAATGGAGTTCGTTCGTAAAAGCTGGGTAATAAAAACTCATGCCCGGTGTAAACAAGGCACTCTTTGGTTTCATAAAAATAACAGGCTCTTCTGGCACAGCATTGCCCAATTCCTTGGCATGCTCACTGTAGTTTCGGCCGATACAAATAATTTTCATTGTGTGGATTTTTATCAGGTGTACTGGCAGTCGGAAAAAAGGTGCAAGCAATCAGTATGGTGGCGTTCTATCTCCCGTTGCAATCAGAAGTAAAAATATGGTTATTCATTTTCACTAAATAAAATATTGTATACTTTTTGTATAAAATCTTATAGACGGTTTGCATTTGTAACCTCTACATTTTTTGCATGGCTAATACTTACATTTGCAACTCATGAATTTTAGCCATACCATTGCCCTTTGTAAAAAAGATCTGACCATCGAATTCCGCCAGCAGCATGCTGTTTTCGGAATTTTGTTGTATGTGGCTTCCACCATTTTTATTTTGAAAATGGCTTTAGACAATCCAGCTGGCACTACCTGGAACGCACTCTTTTGGATCACTCAATTGTTTGTGGTAACCAATGCGGTGGCTAAAAGTTTTTTGGGTGATAACAAAGGCAGGCAGCTTTATTATTATTCAGTTGCACACCCGGTTGATTATATCCTATCAAAGCTTATCGGGAATACTTTGTTGATGATTATCTTGAGTTCCGTAAGTATTTTACTGTATTCCATCTTGCTTGGCAGCCCAGTAGTGTTTGTAGGTACATTTTATGGCATAGTACTTTTGGGTGGTATCAGTATGTCATTGGTTTTTACCTTATTGAGCGCCATTGCTAGCAAGGCGCAACAACAGGCAAGTTTAATGGCCATATTGGGTTTCCCAATCATCATACCACAACTAATGTTACTCATTCGGTTAAGTAAGGTTGCCTTCGGCGAAGTTTTTCGTACGGGTGTTGCCTTGCAATTAGCTGGCCTCCTTGCTGGATTAGATGCCATGATTATCATCCTTTCGGTTATCCTTTTTCCATATTTATGGAAGGATTAATCAGGGTTTCGTCGCATTTCAGGGTTAAGCACACTGCTACATGCAAACGTTTTAACGATTTAACATTTTGTGTTGAGCATCATTATTTTACAAATGAAATGAACACTTCGTTTTCTTAAATAGATTGAAACAAATACGCAC
>Ga0247739_10000260_pt1 | contig 18462 bp, 9 predicted proteins | sample UWRJL058202B2_FD_180943 | JGI IMG/M metagenome (GOLD analysis project Ga0247739, IMG submission 180943) | Plant litter microbial communities from Arlington Agricultural Research Station in Wisconsin, United States - UWRJ-L058-202B-2 | ecosystem: Environmental > Terrestrial > Plant litter >...
TGGCGGGTTGTGCAAATAGCAGCGCCGGAAGCGCAATCAGGAGGAGCATCAAGCTAAATAGAGAACGCCTGATTTTACATCCTACTTTCTTTCGTTTGTGTTCTGAAAGCATGTCGTTTTGGTTTTGTGGGTGAACAAAGATGATGGTAATGTGTCTCTAGCGGTGTATCAATCTTTTTTGTAGCAAGCAATTGGAAATTGGATACAGTTCGTTTTTTGACGATTCAAATATGAGATACATAAAACAAGAACAGGGTAGAAAAACCAAAAACAATGGGGGTGTTTTTGTAAAGACTCATTTTTTCGGATATGGAACTCCCCAATTTTAGGGAGGAAACAGTGAAAATGAATGGTTTGGTTGTTCTTGTCATTTGACGGCCTTTGATGGAAAAGGGTAAAAAAGGCTTTTGGGCACCCGGGCGGGCTTTTCATTCCAAGTCCTCGCCGCCGACACGACACCTATGCTATCGCTATTCGGAAACCTAACGGCGGCTGTGGGCTTTTCCCTTCAATCCCTGGTGCAGCCCCGCGGTAACCGGACCTTTATTTCAGTCATTCACTTATTCAGCGTTTTAAGAATCACGGCGTCTACTACCAATGTTAGATTGTAATCCCACTCTGATTTAAGAAATCCTCCCTATTCCAATACGATTATCGCACTTGCTTGAGCCAAATGCAAGCGATATTTGAAAAGTATAATCTATCACCCAGTTATAATATTCGACCCTGTTGAAAAATCAGCCATATAAAATCCTTCTCGTTCTGTGCTTGTTAGTAGCGGGAAATCAATTATTCGCCCAAGAAGCGGTTTTTGATACCATCATGAACCGCATCCATCAAGATTTACAAAGCCATACCAATGATAAAAAGCTAGCTGAGGCAGTTGCCAAAACGAATGCCACCCTCGATCTGCAAGGCGCTTGGCCGGATCTACATTATACCAACCACGAATTTACCCACCTCGAACGCATTATCGATATGGCTGCGGCCTATACCCGGCCAAATAATAAATGGTATGGCAATGAAAACATCCGTCAAAAAATCGTTTTGGGCCTTCAATCTTGGCTAGAGAAAAATCCAAAACACCGCAATTGGTGGTTCAATGAAATCTCCTATCCGCAACAAATTGGGCAACTCTTGATCACGATGCGATATGCCAAAACGCCATTGCCGCAGGCACTGGAACAACAACTGGTGGCCCGCATGACCCGCAAACTGAACCCCGGCGACGGTGCCAATACCTCCGATGAAGCGCTGCATTATCTCTATCGGGCCTGCATCACGCACAACCAGGCCACGATGGATTCGGCCGTTACCTATTCTTTTGAACCGGTTTCCGTTCGGGACGATGAGGGCGGCCCGCAGGTGGACAATAGCTTTTACCAACATGGAAAACAGCAGGCCATTGCTAGTTATGGCCGGGTTTGGATCGGCAATTCCATCAGCGCAGCGTATTATTTGAGGGGCACCACATATGCGATGCCCGCTGATAAACTGGCCATTCTTTCCTCTTATTTTAAAGACACTTACCTCAAAACCATTCGTGGAAATTTTTACGATTTCAATGTGCGTGGACGAGGCATCAGCCGCAAGGATTCGATGATGAGCAGCATGAGCAATACGATTGCGAAAGTGCAATTGATAGACCCAGCCAATAACGATTATTGGAACGCTGCCTACCTCCGGGTATCCGGAAAGCGACTGCCCTCTTACGCTGTTACACCTCTGCATACGCATTACTGGAAAAGCAATTATACCCTTCATTTGCGGCCCAATTACAGTTTTAATGTGCAGGCAAATAGTACCCGAACGCTACGTACCGAACGGGGGAACAACGAAAATATTCTCGGTAAATTCTTGCCGGATGGCGCTACTAATATCCAACGTCGCGGCCCTGAGTATGCGAACATTATGCCTTTGTGGGAGTGGGACAAAATACCCGGCACCACCAGCCGGGATTATGCAACAGACGAAGGCAGCACCGTTCAAAAAGAATGGGGCATCCCCGGTACCACGGCTTTTGCAGGTGGTTTGAGCGATAGTATCTACGGCATTTCGGTGTACCAATTAGCTTACGATAGCGTAAAAGCGAACAAAGCCTGGTTCTTTTTTGATAAGGAAATTGTTTGTTTGGGTTCGGGCATTACGAGCATTTCGCCAGAACCAATAACCACCACCGTCAACCAATGCTGGTTGCAAGAAAACATCGCCGTAGGCAGCCAAAAAGACAAAACCAATTTGCAGAAAGAACAGACCGTAGAACAATACAGCAACCCCAAATGGGCCTGGCACGATAGCATCGGATACTTTTTTCCAACGGCGACCAATGTTCAAATCAGCAATACGACCCAATCGGGAAATTGGAACCACATCAACAATTTTCAAACAAAGGATACGGTACGCGGCGACGTGTTCAAAATGTGCATCAACCATGGCAACCAACCAGCCAGTGCTACATATGCGTACATCGTTGTGCCTAGTATTGGAGAAGGTGAGATGAAAAAATATGCATTGTCAACCATCAACATTTTACAAAACTCTGATACGTTGCAAGCTATACTGCATACAGGTTTGAACATCGCACAAATAGCTTTTTATCGGCCTGGTCAACTCGTTTGCAATGGCATTCGCATCCAAGTAAACCAGCCTTGTTTATTGATGGTAAAAAATATCGGCAAGCCGAACTTTTCGATGCATATAGCAGATCCTACGCAAACAATTACCGAATTACAGGTAGCAGTACAACAGCAAAAAGCAAAGACAAAGAATATAGTTGTGAAACTTCCTAGCGGTAGTTATGCAGGGCAAACGGTACGGGCGTTTTAAAAAATTGCCGGCAAGGCGGTAAGGCGTTTATTAAAAAAATAACCCGATATATTGCAAACGAATTACCGTCTTTCCGTCTTACCGGCATTTTAAAACTCGCATTTTAATTTATTCCCCCTATTCTTTTACGATTTCCCCCTCGCTTTTTCTCCCCCTGTCAGAAATTTGTAGAAATTCCTTAAGCCTACATCATTGATTGTTTTCAATCGATATCAAGCCAATGCCATGCTTTAAATAACATAATTTATAATTATAATAAATCTTATATGCACCGTATTTTCCTTCCGGCATGCCTAGTGGCATTCTTGCTTTTTTCTTTTACGGGAGATAAACAAGAAACCATCTTTATCGACAGCAATTTCTCTAATGCAGATCTGCAAATGAAAAAAATGCTTGAAAACACCGTAACGGCACCCTTGGCATTTCCTCGCACCATCGATAGCACCAACACACTCGTTACCACCAATATGTACGATTGGACACCCGGGTTTTTCCCCGGGTGCCTTTGGTACACATACGAGTACACGCAGGATGCAAGCATCGCCGCCGCCGCTAAAACATGGACAGAAAAGCTTGAGCCGCTCAAAGATTTTACCAAGCACCACGATCTGGGTTTCATGATGTATTGCAGTTACGGGAACGCGTATCGGTTAACCGGCAATGAATCGTACAAAAACATATTGGTGCAAGGTGCCAAATCGCTATGCACACGTTTCAACGCAAAGGCTGGCAGCATCAAATCTTGGAACCGCTTCACCTCTTGGGGTACAGATAAAACACCTTACTTTTTTCCCGTCATCGTAGATAATATGATGAATTTGGAGATGTTGTTTTTTGCCAGCACCGTTACCGGCGATACCACCTACCGCCACATTGCCAAAACCCACGCCCTTACTGCCATGAAGAACCAGGTACGCAAAGATTATAGCTCCTTCCATGTGGTGTGTTACGACAGTACCACAGGACAAGTTTTGACCCGCCAAACCGCACAGGGGTATGCCGATAATAGCACTTGGGCCCGTGGACAAGCTTGGGCCATTTACGGTTTTACCATGTGCTACCGAGAAACAAAGGATATCCGGTTTTTACAAACCGCCCAAGGCATGGCCGATTGGTACCTCAACAACAAAAACCTGCCCGCAGATAAAGTGCCATATTGGGATTTCAACGTTGGGCAAAAAGGATACACACCAGGTGCAAGTTCTTGGGCAAAAGACCATCCGCTCAAATTGCGGGATGCGTCCGCTGCCGCCATTACCTCATCTGCCTTAATTGAATTAAGTACTTATTCAGCGCCAACCAAATCTAAAAAATACAAGGAAGCAGCCATTGCCATGTTGCACAGTTTATCAAGCCCAGCTTACCGGGCACCAGTAGGTTCCAATGGTCATTTTATATTGCAGCACAGTGTTGGCGCCTTGCCTTACCATACAGAATTGGATGTGCCGTTGGTATATGCGGATTATTACTTTTTAGAAGCATTGAACCGCTACCGAAAATTATTAAAAAAAGAAGATGTATTGGCAAAAAGAACCGTGAAGGAATAGCATATACCCATGTTTAAGCAAACGATTGCTGCGTTGAGAGCATTGTAACCCGATCCCCTTAAATTTGGTTTACCAAAACCAAACTGCTTGCAACGGAAAATATATGAATGCCGCCTACGTTCAGCGCTGGGCCTACTACTGATTTGCGCATTGGCTTTACTAACTCAGCTAAGTGCCAAAGCGCAAAAAATGTCGTTTTCAAGTTTGTCGGTTGAAAACGGATTGTCGCAAAACTCTGCTTTGGCCATTGCGCAGGACAAGCAAGGATTTATATGGATCGGCACCCGCACCGGTCTCAACAAATACGATACCCGCAATTTTACGATATATAAAAATATTCCAGATAATAAAAAAAGCATCTCGGATAATTATATAATGAGTTTGCTAGGTGATAGCAAGGGAAACTTGTGGATTGGCACCATTAATGGACTCAATCGATACGACGCCATGCACGACAATTTCGAACAGATCAAACATTCGGATACCGGCGTTTCGAGACTGACCCACAACACCATCAACTGCATTTATGAAGACAGCAAACATCGCTTATGGATCGGGACTGATAATGGCCTCAACCTCCTGACCGATGCAGCACAACTCCGTTTCAGCTCTTTTTTTTATGCAGGGTCGCCGCAGAGCTCGATCGGGCTCAACATCCATTCGGTTTTTGAAGATAGCGAAGGCGTTCTCTGGCTTGGCACCACAACTGGTCTGTACAAAGTGAACGTGCAAAATGGCACTTATCACCATGAAGCTTTTAGGCATGATGCAAACAATCCAAACACTATTTCCTCAGACATCATCAACACCATTTTAGAAGACCAGGCGCACAATTTTTGGATCGGCACCTTGCACGATGGTTTGAATTTGATGGATCGCAAAACGGGTACGTTCACGCATTTTCTGCACGATAATAAAAACGAAAACAGCCTTACGAACGACAATGTACGCAAGCTCACCTTGGACAACCAAGGCAACATGTGGGTGGGCACGCAAGATGGGTTGGGCATCATGCAAAGGGGCGGAAAAAGTTTTGTATCGCACCGGCACGATCCGGAAGACAAGTCGAGCTTAAGTCAAAATTCTATCTACAGTATTTTTAAGGACAACGTTGGCAGCATGTGGGTCGGTACGTTTTTCGGCGGTGCCAATACGGTGTATTCCAATGCTTTTACCTTATATCAAAATACCCGAGCCGCCACCAGCATCAGCAACAATGTAATAAGCTCCATCGTAGAAGATGAACTGCATGATTTATGGGTAGGCACCGAAGGCGGTGGGTTGAATCATTTTGACCGGAAAGCAAATATTTTTACCAATTACAAAACGGTACCCAACGACTCAACGAGCTTGACTTCAAACTTGGTTAAAGTTGTTTATATAGATAAAACCAAAAATATTTGGATAGGTACAAACGGTGGCGGACTTTGCCGATTTGATAAAGCTACCGGCCGCTTTAAACGCCATGTAAATGTGCAACAAAAAAACAAGGATGCGGTAAGTGGCACCGAGGTTATCACGTTGTTGGAAGATAGCCATCAACGGCTTTGGATCGGCACCTTGAGCGGCCTTACTTACTTGGAAAACAAAAATGGCTCGTATGATTTGCGTACTAGTCCCGCATCTTTTCCCATCGTCAACAGCGGCATCCATTACCTGTTTGAAGATACCCAGAAAAGGCTTTGGATTGGTACTGCATCCGGATTTTTTATATTAAAAGAAAATGCTACTCAACCCACTTATTACGCCGGATTGAATACGGCCGACAAAACCTCGCAGCCAGCTTTTATCAATTGCATACAACAAGATTCAAAAGGCAGGATATGGATGGGGACCGAATTGGGCGGCTTGGCACTTTTTGATGAAGCAACACAAAAACTGGAATATTTTACCGAGAAAAACCAACTTGCCAGCAATAACGTTTTTGGCATTTTGGAAGGCGCCGATGGAGATTTGTGGATCAGCACCAGCAATGGTTTGTCCCGTTTCAACACAGAAAAGAAAACCTTTAAAACCTACACGAGTGGCGATGGATTGGCGGGCAATCAATTCAACAATAATTCCTTTTTGAAAGATAGCCGAGGCGAATTTTTCTTTGGTGGCTACAATGGTATCAGTGCCTTTTTTCCCGAGCGGATCGAAAGCAATAACTATGTGGCACCCATGACCATAACGGGCTTGCGGTTGTTCAATAAACCAATAGCCATCGGCGGAGAAGACGGCCTTTTAAATCAAAATATCAATTTTACCAAAGACATTACTTTTAGTTATGATCAAAATGTTTTCACGCTGGATTTTGCACTGCTTAATTTTATTAAAAATGGCAAAAATAAATATCTATATAAATTAGATAAATTTGATAAGGACTGGAACGAGACCAGTGCATCGTTTGCCACTTACACAAATTTGCCACCCGGCAGTTACACTTTTCTAGTGAAGGGTGCCAATAACGATGGTGTTTGGAGCGAACCAACCAGTTTGCACATCCAAGTGCTACCACCTTTCTGGCGAACCTGGTGGGCTTATTTTATTTATATCCTTTTTATTGCTGCTATTGTTTTTATGGTTACCCGATTCTTTTTCTTAAGGGCACTGGTTAAAAAAGAAGAAGTGTTACATCAATCCAAACTAGGTTTTTTTACCAATGTTAGCCATGAAATCCGAACGCATCTTACGCTCATAATGGCGCCTGTGGATAAGCTCTTGGAAACACAGCAAAAAGACAGTTTTGCGAAGCAGCAATTGACCCATGTAAAAAATAATGCGAATCGCTTGCTCAAATTAGTAAGTGAATTGATGGACTTCCGCAAAGCGGAAACCAATAACCTGCAGCTACATGTGGCGAAACATAATTTGGTAGCATTTCTTGAAGACATTTATACATCTTTCCAAGAATTATCCTTGGTAAAAAATATCAAAACTTCCTTCATTTATCCGAGTGAAAACATTCCGCTATATTTCGACCAGGAACAGTTAGAGAAGGTGTTCTTCAACCTGCTTACCAATGCCTTTAAGTTTACACCCGAGGGTGGAAATATTTTGATGAATCTTGAACTTAAAAATAATAATGTAATCATAACGGTAACGGATAATGGCCGCGGTATAGCGCCTGAATTTCAAGACAAATTGTTCAATAATTTTTTCCAAGTGGCCGACCATGGCAAGCAAAATACAGGCTACGGTATTGGTTTGGCCTTGGCCAAAAACATTGTGGAATTACATAAAGGAACCATCACTGTAGAAAGTGAACCCGCCACTGCTGAGAAGCCGGGGCGCACTTGTTTTACCGTAACATTATTGCAAGGCAACCAACATTTGAGTGAAGCATTGTTGGCCCCAGCTAGCACAAACCCGGTAACAGAAATTTCCTCAGAGAAAAATTATGTTACAAATAAGATAGATACAAATCTAGCAGATTCTTCTACAGAAAAGCCATACACTATCCTCATTTGCGAAGACACGGCAGAGCTCCGGCAATTGATACAGGAAACCTTTCAGCAGCAGTACCAGGTTATCGTTACCGAAAACGGATTGCAAGGTTGGGAGCAAGCCATCGAGCAAATTCCGGATCTCATCATCAGCGATGTGATGATGCCCGAAATGGATGGTTTCACGCTGTGCTCAAAACTCAAAACAGATGAACGTACCAGCCATATCCCAGTAATTTTACTAACTGCCAAAAGCTCGCAATCGGACCAAGTAAGCGGCTTGGAAACGGGAGCCGACATGTATCTCACAAAGCCGTTTAGCACCAAGGTTTTAGAGCTGAATGTTCGCAACTTATTGGCCGGTCGGGAACGCATGCGCAAGCGATACAGCCGGCAGGTTATACCAACAATCGAAGCGGATGAAAACATCGAACCATCTGTTGAAACCATTACAGAGCCTGCATCTTACGCCAATCCGATCGACCAAGAATTTTTGGATAAGATGTTGGCCTTGGTAGAAGAATATATGGACGACCCAGAATTTGGCGTGGCCATGCTTACCCGCAAAGTGGCCATGAGTGCACCGATACTCTATAAGAAATTGAAAGCTGTTACGGGCATGTCGGTCAATGATTTTGTGAAATCGCTACGCTTGAAGAAAGCCGCCGAATTGTTAGCACAAAAGAAGTTTACCGTATATGAAGTCGCCTATGCCGTGGGTTACAACGACCGAAAATATTTCAGTAAGGAATTTAAGAAAGTGTATGGCAAAACGCCGAGTGAATACATAGGGGAAGAAGAAGTATAAATTTGAATTATAAATTATTAGCGGCTGTGGGCCCATAATTTTTAAGCACCTGTTCCTTCTCCATTAACCGTTGCAACAACACCATTTGATTTTGGGCACGCACTAGGTTGTGGCCTTTATATTTCTCTCCGTAGTAGATATCTCCACTAATATAATCTGTCAAAAATCGAAGCGCTTGCATATAGATCATGTATGCACCTGCATAAAAAAAATGAGCCACTTCGGTTTCGGTAAGCTCTCCGGCCATTTCTTTGAAATAGCCGTCCACGATAGCTTTGTAAATATCTTCCCTGATATATATCTTATCAACATCTTTTTCTTCTTCGCTTACAGGCGATAGGTAGGTCCGCATCATATCACCTACATCGCTAATGAAATACCCTGGCATAATCGTATCGAGGTCTATAACGCACAGTCCATTGCAGGGCTTGCCAAACAACACATTACTGATCTTTGTATCGTGGTGCGTAACCCGATGTTTGAAATCTGGATTAGCGCTGATTTTTTCAAATTCCGCTACAATAGAAACATATCCTAGCACCAAGTTGATCAACTCTCTACAGCTGTCTATTCGCTCACGGTTGCCGTGGTCAAGTGCTGCTAAAAATTGTTGATAGCGCAAGGCCAAATCATGAAAGTGCGGGATGGTGATTTGTAGTTTTGAGGTATCCAAATGGCTTAATAGCCGCGTAAATTGTCCAAATTGTGCAGCAGCTTCATACGCCTGTTGTTCATTTTCCACCACATCAATCGTAAAAGAACCTTGTATAAAAGGAAACATCCTAAAATATCCAGCTGGCTCGTCGTAAATCATTTGTTGGCCGCTTAGCGAGGGCACTGGCGCCACAAAAAGATAGTTGGGATAATCTGTTTTTAGCAAATCCCCCACTAGTTGTATGTTGTATGCAATGTCTGTGGGCCGAGCAAAAACTTGTTGATTGATTCGCTGTAAAATATATTTATTATTGCCCTCTACCACCTTCCAAGTATTATTGATAAGGCCAGTTCCAAATGGAATGACCTCGAAAGGCTTGCTTCCCAACCAGTATGTACTTACGATATTTTCCACCATACGATTGATTTTATATTATTCGCCTGTCCATCTTACAAAAGCCTCAATGGCTGCATATTTTGTCATACCCAAAGCAGCATAGAGGTTGGCCGTATTGGCATTTCGGTCTTCGGCCCGTTGCCAAAACTCACGGGCATCGCTCCCCTGAAAAGGCACCGAGTCCTTTTGGGATTGATGGATAAAAATACCAAAACGTTTCTTGATCACTTGTTCCGGGCTCATGGGGATAGCCATTTCTATTTCGGTAATATCCCATTCCTGCCAAGCACCTTTGTATAGCCAAACCCAACAATCTTTCACCCATTCATCACCTGCTGCCCTTATCCGACGCATACTTTCAAATATAACATCCAAGCATACTTTGTGGGTACCGTGTGGGTCGGCCAGGTCTCCGGCGCAGTAAATCTGGTGTGGTTTTATTTTGCGCAGCAATGCCATTGTAATTTCTACATCCGCATCGCTCATCGGGTTCTTTTCCACTGTTCCTGTTTCGTAAAAAGGCAGGTTCATAAAGTGTATCCGGTCGTCGCCCAGCCCTACGTAACGGCAAGTGGCCTTGGCCTCACAGCGGCGTATCAATCCCTTTATTTCCCTTATTTGTTGGGAGTCCATTTGATTCTTCTTCTTGGTAGCAAGGTATTGCGAAGCCTCGTTGAGGATGCTACTGCTCTTGTTGTTGTCGATATCGAACATCGCTTCAAAACCTACTGCAAAATCAAGGAAACGGGTCACGAATTCATCCGTTACAGCAATATTGCCACTCGTTTGATACCCCACGTGTACCTCGTGCCCCTGATCGTGCAAACGCATAAAGGTGCCTCCCATACTAATGATGTCGTCGTCGGGATGGGGTGAAAAAATAATACATTTTTTAGGGTATGGTTCACTTCTTTCAGGATGCTGCGGCGCCACATTGCCAGGCTTTCCACCTGGCCATCCAGTAAGGCTATCACGCAACAAATAATATACTTGCAGGTTAATTTCGTAAGCATCATTTTTCTCGACCAACAAGTCACTCAAGCCATTTTCAATATAGTCGTTCGTGGTAAGGCCCAATACGGGTTTGCCGAGTTTTAGGGCCATGTTGATGACTGCCCTTTTGATCATGGGAACCGTCCACTCGCAGTCGCCAGTAAACCAGGGAGAAACCATGCGAGTTAATTGGGAGGCCGCAATTTCGTCAAGGATAAATATGCAGTCGTTATGCTGTTGTAAAATGCTGGCCGGCACTTGTTCGGTTACGGCACCCTCCACGCTTTTGGCCACGATGGCAGCCTTGTTTCCCCAAGCCATCAACATTACTTTTTTGGCTTTCAGGATGGTGCTGATGCCCATGGTAACCGCCATCCTTGGTACCTGCGATAAATTTTGAAAACCTGAGGCATTGGCAATTCGGGTGCTGTTCTCCAGTGTTACCAAACGGGTTTTAGAATAGATGCTACTTCCGGGTTCGTTAAAACCAATATGTCCATTGTTGCCGATGCCGAGTACCTGTAAATCGATACCGCCAGCAGCATCGATGGCCAGCTCATATTCTTTACAATGCTGTTTGATGCTGTCCTTATCTAGTTGTCCATTAGGAATGTGGATATTGGCTTTGTTGATGTCTACATGATCAAATAAATGCCGCGACATGAAGCTGTGATAACTCTGAAATGCATCTGGTTCCAAAGGGTAGTATTCATCCAGATTGAAGCACACCACATTTCTAAAGCTGAGTCCTTCTTGCTGATGCAAACGAATAAGCTCCTTGTATAAACCAAGTGGCGTGGAGCCTGTGGCCAGGCCTAAGATACAAGGCAATTGTTCTGCTTGCTTTTGTCGGATAAGTGTGGCTATTTCCTGCGCTACGTATGCAGCTCCGTTGGTTGGTGTAGCGAAAATCTTAACCGGAATTTTCTCGAAACTATCAATCATAAATGATGGTAATATAAATTTATTATTAGGTTCGCATAGATAACTGCAGTTATGATACTGGCTGAAACTTAGGGGATGCACTTCCTTTTATTCCATAATATAAAATAAACAAATAGCAAGGGAGCATACATATTAAAAATGATAACTGATTTGAAAGATTGAATGGGGCACCTTTTAAATATCCATATAACAAGGGCACGATAGCGCCACCTGCAATGCCCATTACCAATAGTGCCGAACCAATCTGCGTAAACTTGCCAAGCCCCTTGATGGCAATTGGCCAAATGGCGGGCCACATCAACGCATTTGCCAAGCCCATTAATGCAATACAAGCAATGGATGCATAACCAGTTGTAACAAATACCAAAACCGATAGAATAATTCCCAATATGGCCGAATATTTAAGTGCGGCCTGCTGGGATAGATATCTAGGAATTGCAAATATGCCGATGATATAACCAACCAGCATAGAAACCAATGTGAACGTGGTAAAGTATTTCGTTTTGTCCAAAGGCAATCCCAATGCTTTGCCATAAGAGCCGATTGCATCGCCAGCCATTACTTCTACCCCAACATACAGAAACAGGCAAACGACTCCTAATACAAGATTAGAGAATTGAAGTACGCTTGTTTTGGAACTCGACCCTGCCAACGGTTTTTCCTCCACTGTTTTTATTTCAGGTAGGGAAGAAGCAAAAATAAGAATAGCCAAAATGGTTAGGATGACGGCTAGAACGATATAAGGTGTGATAATTTTTTCGCTGAGCTGCTGAAGCAGCAAATTTTTCTGTACGGTATCTGTTGCTGTTTCGATTGCCTTTTCCAGAGAATCGGCATTTTTTAATAAAATAACACTTAAAATAATAGGACTTAATACACCAGCTACCTTATTACAAATTCCCATAATGCTCATTCGCTTGGCTGCACTTTCTAACGGGCCTACAATACTGACATATGGATTAACGGCCGTTTGTAACAATGCTAGCCCCATACCTTGGGTAAAAAGGCCAGCGAGGAAAAGGCCAAAGGTTCGATTTTGTGCAGCAGGAATAAAAATGAGCGACCCTACTGCCATTACCAATAACCCAAGCGCCATGCCTTTTTTATATCCAGTTATTTTTAATATATATGACGATGGAATGGCCAAGAAGAAATAAGCCATATAAAAAGCAAAGGTTACAAAGAAGGGTTGCACTTCGCCTTTAAGCTGACACGCCAATTTTAAAAATGGAATCAACGTTCCATTTAACCAGGTAACAAACCCAAAGGTGAAGAACAATATACCTAGCACGGTAATAGCGTATATATAATTTTTTTTTGCTGTTGCCTCCATAGTGTTTAATTGATGGTTTGTGATGATTGAAGAATTGTTTTGGCCTTGCTTTATTTGCCTTTGCCAAAATAATTGATTCCCCACCAATTGTATCTTTTTAATTGCGCTTGCAGGCGTTGGTCAAAATTTTTATAGTCTTTATTAGCTGGCAACGACCATAAAGCCTCGCTCATTGCAGCCAACCTTGGAAACAGCATATATTCAACTTTAGCACTATTACTTATATATTCTGTCCATAAATTAGCTTGTCCTCCCAAAATGTATTTTGCATCTTCTACCGCTAGCGCTTTTGGAACAGGGTCGAAGCTATACACCTTGTCGATTGTTACTTTTCCACCAATAACCAATGAATCGTCGTTTCCGGTTTGGGAATAATCAAGATAACACCAATCGGTTGGCGTCATGATGACTTGATGTTTTTGCTTGGCAGCTTCAATACCGCCTGCTTCTCCACGCCAGCTCATGACGGTGGCATTGGGGGCCAGCCCACCTTCAAGAATCTCGTCCCAACCTATAATTTTTTTTCCTTTACTGTTGATGTATTTTTCCATGCGCTGCACGAAATAACTTTGCAAGCCATGTTCATCCTTCAATCCTTTTTCTTTTATCAGTTGCTGGCAAAAACTTGAACGTTTCCAATTAGCCTTGGGGCATTCATCACCCCCAATATGAATATAATTTGAAGGAAATAAAGGCATGATTTCATTCAACACATTTTCCAGGAAACGGAACGTATTTTCAGATGGCACATATACATCCGCATACACGCCCCAGCTTTGGATCACATGTTTACCGGTAGTATCACCAGCAAGTACGGTTCCTTTTTTATAATACTGAGCAGAGGGCTCTTTGGGAAAGCAGCTCAGTTCCGGATAGGCTGCAATGGCCGCACTGGCATGGCCCGGCATTTCTATTTCAGGTATAACGGTGATGAAGCGGTCGCCAGCATATTTCACTATTTCCTTTACTTGGGCTTGGGTATAGAACCCACCGTACCGTTGATTGGTGTTGCCGGTACCTGGATATTTGCCGATGATCGTACCATTGCGATATGCCCCTACAGCCGTGAGCTTAGGATACTTTTTAATTTCGATCCGCCAGCCTTGGTCATCCGTAAGGTGCCAATGAAAGGTGTTGATTTTATGTAGGGCGAGATAATCAATATATTTTTTTACATATGCAACCGGATAAAAATACCTGCACACATCCAACATAGCACCACGGTATTCAAAACGAGGCGCATCCTTGATTGTTATGGCCGCAACCTCCAACTGTTCCGTTTTTTTGAGTGGCAATAATTGGATGAGAGATTGAACGCCATAAAAACACGCTTCTGCATCTACGCCTACAATTTGGATGTCATTGTTGGTGATTGTCAGCGAGTAAGCACCTTTTGGCTGGCTAACATCTGCCTGTATTGCAAGACTAATAACTTGCGGACTTTTAGATGCAGACGACACCTTCAAAGTGACATTATAGTAATTTTTAATATAATCTTTAAGATATATAGCCGATTTTTGATTTACTTCATTGGCCTCAATGACCATACCCGCATCAATGGTAAAACTTCCAGCAGACGGTGTGGCTTCGTTGGGCCTAGGAATAATGTTGGTTTGCGCATGGCTCGCACTAATGAAAAGTAAAGCAATGATTATATTTAACCATTTATATTTATTCATGAAGTAGTATTTAATGAGCATAAATCAAAAAGGCGTAGAGACGGAAGCGCTACCTTATTCAGCGAGCTTTTGGAGCACTGGCGTTTTGGTCGTTTTCAAAACGGTTTGTAATTGATCATTCAGTTGATCAAAAATCAGTACTTCGTTTACGCCTTTTTTTAGCCAGCAACCAGGTACATAGAGTGTTTGTTGCGGCCCTACCTTCCAATAACGCCCAAGGTTTTTTCCGTTTACAAATACAACGCCTTTTCCAAAGCTGGTCATATCTAAAAATGTATCTCCCGTTTGTGCAAGGGTAAAGCTGCCTTTATAAAATGCTGGCATACCCGCCCTGGCTTTTGTGGTCGTTGCTTTTGTTTCCGGCACCTTTTCCATTGGTACTGGGTACATTTCCCAGCTACCAGTAATGGCCTCTCCGTTTACCGTAATGGGTTCAATAATACCTTTCAGATTGCGGATGATTTCCGTACCATAATTAATCCGCCCCATGCTTTCCACTACAATATCCAACGTGGCATTGAATGGAATGTCAATGTCCATTTCATACTTTTTATAATAGCGGTTGAGCTCCCCTACCCTTTTGCCATTTATATAAATCGTTGCATAATCTCGAAGGCCAGGAATTTTAAGCTTCCCTTCTATCGGTTGGGTAAATCGGCGACTATAAATAACATATCCATTGGCTTGGCCTAACGTTTCGAAATTGAGCGGCGTATCAGCATACACCGGCTTAATGGATTTTTTCCAAGCAAAAAAATCGGCACTAGCAGTTAGTTTTATGTCGGGGATTTTGATAACCGGAATCGCTGCTGGAATCGCCGGTACCTTATAGGTCACGCTCTTGATCATTAGTTCCCGCATGGCTTTGTATTTTTCAGTAGCCCAGCCTGCCTCGCTAATGGGGGCATCATAATCATAACTGGTAAGGTCGGGTTGTATGTCGTGTTCCTTGTTGTAATTGGCACCAGAAGTAAAGGCAAAATTGGTACCGCCGTGCACCATGTACACGTTGAAATTTACATCCCCATCCAAGTATTTTTTTGTTTGGTTGATGACCTTGTCCGTGGCTACCAGTGGAAATTCTTCTGCCCAGTGATCGAGCCAGCCGGGATAAAATTCGGCAACCATGTAAGGCCCTTTACCACCATTATATTCATCCACTATCTTTTTTAGTTTGGTCACATCATCCTCACCATTCGCCGCAGGCAGCGCACCGGGTATAGCACCGCCATTGAACAACCAAGAGCCATCGCTGGTAAAATAAGGCGGCTTGAAACCGAGGTCTTTGATCATGGTTTCAATGGCCTTGTTATAAATTTTATGTTCGGAAATGGGGATATCTTTTCGTTGTGCCACATACGACCCAAATTCATTTTCTACTTGCGTCATAATGATGGGGCCGCCCTCGCTAATGTGCAGCCCTTTTACTTGTTCCCGCAATTGTGTGAGATAATTTTTGCAAGAATCCAAAAACGGTTTGTTGTTGCTGCGGATAACCATGTCCTTATTGAGCGGGTACCACCATGGATAGCCGCCAAAGTCCCACTCGCCGCATACATAAGGGCCAGGGCGTAGGATTACGTATAAGCCCACTTCTTGCGCCGTTTTGATGTATTCTCGAAGGTTATGGTTATCGTTCGTCCAATCCCAAACGCCGGGCTTTGGATTGTGATAGTTCCAAAATACATAGGTCGCAATGGTGTTGAGGCCCATTGCTTTTACCATTTGTAGCCGTTGCTTCCAATATTCTTTAGGGATGCGTGGATAATGGATTTCACCACTATATACTTTCATTGGTTTTCCTTCCAGCAAAAATTGACCATCTCTTATTTCGAAGGTTTGTGGTTTTTGTGCGTGCAAGCCCTCCATTAATAAAAAGGCAACCACCCATAAGCAAACAATTCTTTTCATTTTTCAGTTTTTCGATATCAATGAATTCCCATGCCGTTCCACAATGCTAAACGAGCTGGAAAGTAAATCATTAATACGCCCCGTTATCCAAACCATGCAAACGGTTGCGCATTTTGAGCCCCCTTTTTCGTTTACAAAACTTGGCTTTTAATGCTAAGCAAATGGGTGAAAATCATAAAAGAATAGGGTGAAAAAACGAATGGCGACAGCAGAAGCCTAGGTTGTGCATCGATTTCTTGTAAAAGGCAACAAGCCTTATAATCAGAAATGCAAGAGTCGATATTTGATTTAACCAGTTACGGCTTGTTCAAGCTGTAGCTTTGTAGCCTACCAATACCGTGTGATGAACCATCAAACGCAAGCCTCCGATTCCAGATCGTCTACTGAAAAATTAAACGAAACTGACAAAGAAAATGGACCGTTAATGTTTTCATTTCAATTGTAATGACGCTAGGGATTTTTACCAGTAGCCATAAACAAAAAGCACTGAAAATTCAGTGCTTTTTGTTTTGCGGAGAGAGAGGGATTCGAACCCTCGATACCCTTGCAGGTATAACGGTTTTCGAGACAGTCCCATTCAACCACTCTGGCATCTCTCCTAAAAAATGTGGGGTGTAAAATTAGGGGCTAGTTGTAATATGAAACCATAAAAACTTCTCCTAGTGCTTCATGCTTTCCGCATAAAACTTATGGATAGTATATTTATTCTTCTTCCCCAGTTGGCTCTATACTCGTTCCTACAAAAGCAAATGGCGGATTGAGCGTGAACGAAATGGGTTTTTCATGGCGGAGCAAATCGATAATACCCGCCAAATCTTTAATGGGGCGGTACAAATCTGCATGCTCTAAATCAGCATTGATCACATTGGCAGGGATGGCCGCTCCCTCGTACATGAACCTGATTTGAGCCACCTCAATGTTTGCAGCGGTCGGGGTGGCACCCGCTTTCCAAAGTTGTAGTTTCGCTGCATAATCGTTACCCGTCAACGTATAAGAATAACTGTAATTATTAATGGAATGAACTTTAAAAGCCATAGCGAATCGTTTTTTGTATGTTAAAAAATTGGACGTGAAAGATAGTACTGTCTTTGCGAAATCACAAAACTGGCCGGGAAGACGTAGAGACCAAAGCTTCTATTAGTTACTTTTCTTCTTATCGACTTACCGTCTTCCCGGCAAAATATGTTACTTGCCCAGCCATTCATTTACCAATTTTACCATGCCTTCTAAATCTTGCTGCTGCATACATTTAAAATGTCCCTTAGGGCATTTTTGGTGGCCAAGTTTGCTACACGGCCGGCACGACAACCCATTTACTTCAAATATTTTGTTCTTTGTTTCTGCTGTTCCATAGTACGGTGTCATCCCGAAAGTAGGAACGGTATTACCCCAGATGCTGATGACTGGTTTCTTGAACGCAGCGGCGATATGCATCAATCCGGTATCGTGGCTAATAATAAACTTGGACCGTTTTACCAGGTCGGCGCTTTCGTTGAGCGTGTATTTACCACAACTATTATATATTTTAAATGGGTCGATGGAAGAAACTCGGTCGCCAATGGTCCTATCTTCTGGCCCACCCAACAATACAATGGGATGACCAATCAAAGTGCACAGCTGTTGCAACTTTTCGACAGGCAGCTTTTTTGTGGCATAACTGGCGCCAATTACCAAACCAATATAGCCAGCCATATGGCTCATGGGCAAGTCGGTTTCCTTAATGTGTTCTTCTTTCGGTATAAAATAATCCAATCCCCGGCCATCGTTTGTTACACCTAAGTGCTTTACTGTTGCAAGGTAGCGATCCACGATATGTACGGAAGGCATGCGATTTATCTTGAGCGTGGTAAGCAGCCATTTTTCCCAATTCAGTTTATCAAAGGAAAAAGCTTTTGCCTTCTTCAGCGCCCGTTTCACTTTTAAGGTGCGTAAGTTTTTGTG
>Ga0247739_10000261_pt1 | contig 18460 bp, 11 predicted proteins | sample UWRJL058202B2_FD_180943 | JGI IMG/M metagenome (GOLD analysis project Ga0247739, IMG submission 180943) | Plant litter microbial communities from Arlington Agricultural Research Station in Wisconsin, United States - UWRJ-L058-202B-2 | ecosystem: Environmental > Terrestrial > Plant litter >...
GGTTCACCCATGCAACCATCAAGATCCAAACATTACTGAAGAAATCGTAAATCTGATTCGCGATAAGCGAATCGATGGCGTAATGCTTACGCCGCCGATATCGGACAATATGGTTTTAATGTACGCATTAAAACGCATGTCAATTCCCTTTGTGCGAGTAGCGCCTACAGAGAGCAAAGGTTTATCGCCGTACGTTGAAACTAACGATCAGGAAGCATCTTATGATATGACCTGCAAGTTGATCGCGCTTGGTCATACGCGCATAGGTTTTATTTGTGGTCACCCCGATCACCGCGCAGTAACTTTACGCTTCGATGGATACAAAGCCGCACTGATTGAAAATGATATTTCAATCGCTAGTGATTTAGTTGAGCACGGTCTAAATTCATTTGAGTCTGGGGAAATTTGTGCGCGCAATTTATTGCAAAGAAAATCGCGACCCACTGCAATTTTTGCGGCAAATGATGATATGGCTGCAGGCGTGATGATGGTTGCGCACCAGCTCGGTATTCAAATTCCAAAAGAGCTTTCCGTAGCCGGTTTTGACGATACGCCAGTTGCGCATCAAATTTGGCCCGCATTGACTACAGTGCGTCAACCGATTCAACCCATGGCAAAAAAGGCCACCGAACTTTTAATAAAACAATTGCGCGGAAAAGATGTGCAGCTGCCTGCCAGCATGCTGAGTTCAAGTATTATTATGCGGGAATCCACTGGTAAGGCACCGAAAAAAGTTTAATTATTTTTTTGGGTGATTTTTAAGATAAGTTTTGAAATAAAATCGCCGTAATAAACATTTTATTACGGCGATTTTTTTATTGGGCGGGCTTTAGCTCGGGAGTTTTGTGAATTAACCAAGCCGCTGAACCAACCAGAGCTGCTTTATCATTCACGATAACTTTAATTGAAATATCGCTAACGTAACCTTTCATCGGGCCTTTATTTTTATAGCGTTCTTCAAAATCTGTTTCACTCAAAATGCTCATTAGTTTCGGTGTAATACCGCCACCAATTACTACGCCGCCGCGCGCGCCGGTTGAAACAGCTTTATCGCCTGCAACTGCGCCTAGGGTATTGCAAAACGTAACTACCGCTTCGCGACAAATTGCATCTTCGTTTGCCAAACCTTTGTTACTTACATCAGCAGGGGTATAAGGTTTTGCTTCAACACCGGCGATGTGCGCTAAAGCCCGATATAAATTTACCAGGCCAGCGCCGGACAAAATATTTTCAACAGAGACGTGAGCTTGTTGTTTCAATAAAAAAGATTTAATCGCCAACTCTTTTTCATTGGTAGGCGCGAAGCTCGCGTGACCGCCTTCGGTAGGAATAATTTCCCAGCTCCCGTCTTCTTCCGGAACCAAAAGCGCCATTCCAAAACCTGTGCCCGGGCCCATAACTACTATTGGAGCTTTCGGATTTGAATCGGCTGCATAAAGCACTTTGGTTTCCTGTTCAGACAGGAAAGGCACCGCATAGGCTAAGGCAGCAAAATCATTGATTACATGCAGCGTTTTCATACCGAGTTGATCGCGCAACTCACTGATCTTAAATTCCCAATTTAAATTGGTAATTCTGGCTGCACCTTGTTCAATCGGGCCTGCGATCGCAAGACATGCGAACTTTGGAATTTCAATTTTAAATTCATCACAACAGGCTCTAACCATGCTGGCCATATCGCGGTAATTGGCGCATTGCAGCGTAATTTGCTGACTGGTGGTGTAAGTCGGTTTGCGGGTATTTTCGACCTGCTCAACCAAGCCGAAGCGAGCGTTGGTGCCGCCGATATCTGCGACCAATAGTAAGCCCATGCGTTTTTTCCTCTGTGCATCGTTTGTAGATATAAGTAGTAGTTGGAGGTGGTAAGAGTGTGGAAGGAGGATTATTGAGGAAGTAATACTCATAACCACTATTCGGGGTGTGATTATGACCTATTTTCCAACACATGGAAGTCTATGGATCGTTGACAGCGCTGTCAATAAACGGTAGCTTGACTAACCAATATAGGGCACACTTTTAGTCCCGTTTAGTGAAGTAGTGGTTCAAGTTGTTGATGAATAAAAGTTCGAGTTAACAATAATTTTATAGGATGTGTCCAGGTTGATTCTCTGTGAGTCAAAAAGACTATATCCATAACATAATAATGAAAATACTCTAATTTCTTTGTTCTTTTTACCGCTTTGACGATCAGTTCATTCAGGTGCTTTTTCGAAGCACTCAAACTCTTTAGTGGTTTACTAAAAACGAGCTTGCGCATTAGGCTTTTGATCAAGGTTGATCAAAGTTGAAGCGTTGCTTTACCGTATTTGTAATTAATGATTTGGAGGTTAACAAAAGTGCTGTGGCCCACGCTCTCTCACGCAGTAAAAAAAGATTCCGTCATCGAACAGAAAATCGATGAGCTCATGGCTCACATGAGTGTGGAAGAAAAAGTGGGGCAAATGATTCAGCCCGAAATTCGTCATTTAACGGCACAGGACGTTAAGGATTATCACATTGGCTCAGTGCTGAATGGTGGTGGTTCAGTTCCGAACGGAAATCGTTATTCCAAAGCTGCTGATTGGCTTGCGATCGCAGACGCTTACTACGCTGCGTCAATGGACGATAGCGATGGCAACGTTGCTATTCCGATCATGTGGGGAACCGATGCTGTTCACGGTGTTGGTAACATCGTAGGCGCTACGCTTTTTCCTCACAACATCGGATTGGGCGCAACTAATAATGCAGAGTTGATTCGTCGTATCGGTGAAATTACGGCAACCGAAATTGCAGTAACGGGTTTGGATTGGGACTTCTCACCAACCGTTGCTGTCGCGCGCGATGATCGTTGGGGGCGTACTTACGAATCCTATTCAGAGCACCCAGAACTTGTTCGCAAATACGCGGGCAAAATGGTTGAAGGTTTGCAAGGTGTTGCGAACACCGACGATTTCCTCTCCAAGACCCGCGTAATTTCAACAGCAAAACATTTTATTGCAGACGGCGGAACGCTGAACGGTATTGATCGCGGCAATAGTGTAATCAGTGAAAAAGAATTACGCGATATCCACGCTGCCGGTTATTTCAGTGCAATTGAAGCGGGCGTGCAATCAGTAATGGCATCGTTCAATTGCTGGCACGGCGAACACATGCATGGTCATAAATATTTATTGACCGATGTACTTAAAGATAAATTAGGTTTCGACGGTCTCGTTGTAGGCGATTGGAACGGTCACGGTTTTGTTGCCGGTTGTACAGTTCTGGATTGCCCTGCGGCCATCAATGCGGGCCTGGATATTTTCATGGTGCCAGACCCGGATTGGAAAACACTTTATAAAAATACCGTTGAGCAAATTAAATCCGGTGTGATTCCAACGCAACGTGCGGATGATGCCGTGCGACGTGTTTTGCGCGTTAAACTTCGCGCTGATTTATGGAATAAAGGTTTACCATCTACTCGTCCTTTGTCTGGTAAAGATGAATTGCTTGGTGCACCGGCGCATCGCGAAGTCGCGCGTCAGGCAGTAAGAGAATCGATCGTGTTATTAAAAAATAAAAATAATCTTTTGCCGCTATCGCCATCAGCAAACATTCTGGTTGCAGGTGACGGTGCAGATAACATCAGCAAGCAAACCGGTGGCTGGTCTGTAAACTGGCAAGGCACTGGCAATACCATGGCCGATTTCCCGGGCGCTACAACCTTATGGTCTGGCCTCGAAGCGGCTGTTAAAGCAGCAGATGGAAAAATTACTCTCAGCCCCGAAGGCGATTATCAACAAAAACCCGATGTTGCAATTGTGATTTTCGGTGAAGATCCCTACGCGGAAATGCAAGGCGATGTGCAAAACCTGTTGTACAAATCCGGCGATACAAAAGATCTTGAACTACTTCGTAAATTTAAAGCGGACAACATTCCTGTTGTAGCTTTATTTATTACGGGTCGCCCATTGTGGGTGAATCGTGAATTAAATGCGTCAGACGCTTTTGCTGTTATTTGGCAGCCAGGCACTGAAGGTGCAGGTATTGCAGATGTTATTTTCAAAACTCCGGAAGGAAAAAGAAGATTCGATACTACCGGCCGTTTAACTTTCTCTTGGCCCAGGCGTCCTGACCAAGCCCCACAAAATCTGGGTGGCGAGGATTACGATCCACTTTATCCATACGGTTTTGGTCTGAGCTATTCCGACAAAGATGACTTCAGTGATAATTTGTCGGAAGAGGGCATTCAACATCAGGCAACTACTGATGTATTGGAATTGTTCAAACGCCGCCCAATGAATCCTTTCACTATTATTTTGGAAGGTAAAAATAATGATCGCGCAGAGTTGAAAGGAAACATTGCAACCGTTTCTTCTTTAACAGTAACGACAGTAGATCGCGATGTACAAGAAGATGCTCGCCGTGCGCAATGGAATGGTAGTGGTGAGGGCTTGGTTGCATTGTCCGCATTGACTCGCCAAGTATTAAGCGATTATTTGCACTCCAACTCAGCGTTAATCTTTGATGTAAAAATTGACGCTGCGCCTAAAGGTAAAGTAAGGGCTCGTGTAGGCTGCGGTCCTTCATGCTGTACCGAAGTTGATCTCACTACACAGTTTACGTCCATTGCTAATAAAGGTTGGAAGACAATTAAAGTCGATTTAGTCTTATTTCCAGATATGAGCACCGACTTTGGTTTAAAGCGTACTCAGGAAGAATTGTTTGAGTTAGTGCTGGAGCCTTTTTCTTTGGTTTCAGATAGTGAACTCGATTTAGTTTTCTCCAATGTGCGTATAGAAAAAAATGCGGGTGAAAACGGTAGCATCCGCGTCAATTGATGATTAAATATTCGAATAATTCAACGAGTAGCTGATAAAACTGTTTGTTGTTATGTAATACGAAGTGAAAAAGCGAGCCCTCTCAGGCTCGCTTTTTTTATGTAAAAAATTTGATGGTGCAATTAGATAACGCGCTTTCTATTTCAGAACATGATTAAACATTTATATGTCCCAAGCGGGTGCATTGATTTTTTCGTAAGTAATTTGATCAGCTCAATCACTGAACCGGCTAGAAAAAACTTACAATGCTTGTAGATGGGGCATCCATCTAAAATAGCGTGCAAATTTTTGTGATTATTTAGCGCACAATATTTTTTACAAATGTAAATTTTTGGCGCGGGGTTTTTTGAATCATCACCAACTGTGTGCATTACCAAATTATGACAAAAACTAATGTCATAAAAATTAAAAATCATAACCGGTTGATTTGCATGAAAAATATGTGAATATTTTAAGCGACATTTCGTTTGGCATAGCGCTTGCTAAAATGCAAAAGTGGAAATCACTGGTGCCCTAAAATCTAAATTAAAAAATTAGATAAAAGTGCGATGAAATTTTTCATATCGCAAAAAAATAGGCAAGTGTGACCGTCACTAACGCTAACTTTGGGAAGGCTCTATGAAAAAATATACCGCTCGTGTTCTTTGCGCAGCTGCAAGTTCATTATTTGTTTCTGCACAATTTATTTCTGTACTATTTATTTCTATACAAAGCGCTCAAGCTGCACAAACACTAACAGAAGGTTTGCAAACCGGCAGCACTATCAAGTTAAATTTTCGCACACGTTATGAAAATGTAAGTTGGGATGGTTATGAAGATGCAGATGCATTTACATTGCGGTCACGTTTAAGTTATCAATCCGGTGTATGGAATGGTTTTGCATTAACCGCTGAAATGGATAATGTTACCGCAATTGATCATGAAATAGATTATGCAACCTGGGCAGCAGATCCAATCTTAATAAATGGGAAAAAAGCTGCACCAATTTTTGATCCGGAAGGAACGGATTTAAATCAGGCGGTAATTTCCTACTCCACATTTAATAATCAAATAAAATATGGCCGTCAACGTATTGTATTGGACAACTCGCGCTTTATCGGCAACGTAGGCTGGCGCCAGAACGAGCAGACGTATGACGGTATATCATTCACAAATAAATCAATTCGCTACACAAATATTTTTGCAGCACACATTACCAATGTGAATCGCGTTTTTGGAAATTCTATTCCCGTTCAAGGCGATTACAAACAAGACACCAATTTATTTAATATTAGCTACACCGGTTTTGAAGCAGGAAAATTAACAGGCTATGCCTATTTAATTGACAATGTAGGCGACCCAACTTTGGTGGGCGTCGGTGCGGCGGCAAATAAAGCGGCCGCTATTTCCAGTGATACTTATGGCGTGCGTTGGAGTAGCACAGCGAATCCGGCATTTATGTACACCTTAGAGTACGCGCAGCAAAAAGGCGCTGGCAACAATCCATTGGAATACAAAGCTAAATATGCGTTGATAGAGGCAAGCACGACCCTGGGTCGCTTTGTTCCTTTAATTGGTTACGAAATTTTGGGGTCGGATGAAGGTAATAAAGGCTTTGCAACACCCTTTGCAACATTGCACGCATTTAATGGTTGGGCAGATCGTTTTCTCGCGACACCTAAAGAGGGAATTAAAGATGCTTACGCAAGTTTAACGACAACTCTTGCAGGCGTTCAATTTATTGCCGCTTATCACAAGTACGAAGCGGACGAAAAAAGTTTAGCTGCAGGACCAACTTTAGGAAAAATTATCGACTTGGGTTCCGAATGGAATTTGAGTGCAAGCAAAAAAATTGGTGCGGTTGTTTACCTGGCTAAGTATGCAAAATTTGATAATGGTGATTGGGTGCAAAAAATCGGCACTCAATCATTAGTATCAGATACAGAAAAATTTTGGTTTCAAGCTGATTGGAATTTTTAATGTTTTAGTGATGAGTTAAAAAATTCCCGGTTGTTCTACAACCGGGGATTTTTTTATTTGGCGTTAAGTGTTTCTTATCGTTTCTTATTATTTATAGTAGGTAATGTTCCGTTCGCCCTGAGCTCGAAGCAATCGAGGGTTTGTCTGCCCTTCTGCAAGCTCAGAACGCACGGTATGTAGATTGCAAAGGAGTGCATTAGTTAGTATCAGGTTTAACTTCATTCGTATTTTCATCAGCCATTCTGTATTCTGCTTCTTTCGTTTCTGTAGCTGTTTTGTTTTTTTCAGCTGATATTTTAGGATGTAAAACAATTGATTCGTCTGCATACCATAATCCATGCTGGCTCAGCTGCTGCCAGCCCCAGCGAATCCATCTTAATAAAGACGCGGCGAGCCATAGTGACCAAGCGAGCATCACGACTTTGTAACACCATAAAGGTAATGAAAAAATCCATGCTTGTGGGAAATTTAAATCGCTGTAATCCTGATACCATTTAAAATTATTCTGATAAGAGTCGTTACCCATTACATGCATATCGGGTGTGCTGAGAAGTCCTTGAGGTAATGTCGCTAGCAATACGCTGAGAGCCACTAGCGATAATACAAATAACCCAAATTGCAAAAATTTAAATTTTAGTGCGGTTGAAATTTGCGTTAGTTTTCCGCGTTGATTGAGCGCAATAAGCCACAAGGCTACTAATACAAAAGCAGTAAAGTTTAAGGTGCAAATTCCCAAGCCTAATAAAATCCACTCGTGGGATTTTAGTGGCGTTACATTGCTGCGACCCAATGCGTAACCGACAAGGCTAACGACCAGTAACATTCCCCACAATAAAATGCTTGGGCCCATTAACGGCCCGCCAGCTAACAATGGCCAGCGATTATCCGGTAGTGCTATGTTTATCGTTTGATTACTGCTGCCTTGTTCGAGAGAAAATGCTGGAGAGCGCGTGATAAACCCTAATCCTTTTTCTGATTTCCATTGCAAGGAAATTGCTTGTGATCCGGGGTGTAAAGGAATTTTTAACATATCGCTCGTTGTGGAAATAGTTTGTTCCTTTCCATCGATTTCGATTTTTACCAATTGAGTACCTTGCGGCAATTTAAACGAGTACTGACCACCTTGATTGGTCCGAATATTAAAAATTAATTTGCTCAAACTGCTGCGATTACCGGGTTGATAAATTATATTGGCTTGGTCGATGGTAACGTAACTACCTTTTGTCGCCTTGGGTTTAACCAAATCAATCGTGAGCGATTCACCAGGCCATGGCTGCCAGATCGGCAAGTATTGGTGTTTGTCCATTTGCACTGGTGCAATGCCCTTTGTCTCAGCGTGCCAAATAGGTGATACAACCAAGCTCCATATTTCCGCCCAGGAAACATTTTGCGCTGCGGTTAATTGCAACGGAGTGATTTGTTTAATGCTTGAATTCCATTCGAACTCACTTTGGTTCGCTTCAAGATGTACAGAAATTTTCCCTGCTGAGGTCAGTTGAGTTGATAGTGGCGATTCACCGGCGATGGACGGTATCTCAATATTAATAGCGCCAACCTCGGGAGCAACGCGGGTTACGGTTGTGGTGAGTGTCCACTCCAATCCTAAATTTAATTCGCGTTTAACAATTACGAAAGGTGGAATTGGATCCGCGCGCAAATGTTCAGCTTTGGTCGCATTTTTATCTTGCTCAACACGTTGCAACTGTAGGGACTGACTCGCTTGTTCTTTTGTGGGAACTCCGCTTATTTCCCAACCACTGGTCAATGAAACTACATTATGTAATTGCACAGGAAAATTTAAATTAAGCGCATCACGTCCCTGAAGATCTGCTTTCATACTGATGTTATGTCTACCTTTCGGCAAACTCACTAACAATTCCTGATCAGATGTTTGTACAAGTGTTGCGACTTTATCATCTACCGTAACCTGGTCCGGCCACCATTGCTCATGGTCAGCAGGTAGGGGTAGTGAAATCAAATCACTGCTGTGAACAATAAGTTCAATGTTGAGTTGGTCCTGTTTTACCGTAATATTTGCACTTTCAATTGCAGCACAGTTCGGCAAACATATTGGCGCTTGCGTTAAACGAGTTTCCAGTTCTTTTAAAATATCTGGGCTGATTTGCACTTGCGCACTAACTGGGTTAGACGATGAAAATAAAATTCCTGCAATAATTAAAGTAGGTAATATCCCTGCAATAGCTTTTTTATTGAATACGGGCAGAGAAAATTTCTTGTCAAAAATGATCGCCGCATATTGCAATAAAATTCCCGCTAATCCCAACGGCAGTAGTACTGATAATAAATGGCCAAGGCGATTTATCCAGGGTGAAATCAGCACGAGAGTTGTTGTCTCTGTAGCTTTCACAGGGCCGTCCCACTGCAAATTAATAGTATTTATATTGAAGTTGGGTACAGCAGTACCTGTTTGCGTTTGCTGGTTTGGGTCGTAGGATTTTTGGATTTTTATACCCTGGGTGCGTTGCAATGCAGACGCGGATTGTGCATTGGATAGACGATCAATATCACGCTTTTCTTTACGTTCAGCTCTTATGCCCGTTACTAAAACTTCTTCTGACTCCGCCATAGATGGTGAGGGTGCGTAAGCTGATTCGAGCACAGGAGATGGCGGGGGCATTGCATCACTAACATAATCTAATCTGTTAGAGCCAGGTATAAATGATGATGACCAATCCCAAAAATATTCATGTTCCAATTGTGGATTTACAAATATTCTCGCTTCGCGCACTACAAAGGGTAAAGTGATTAAAGCGAGCAATAAAAAACTGAAATATGCGTATCTTTGGATAAAGTTTTTAAATTTCCCTGTTACAAATCTGGCGAGAGCAAGTGTAGCGATAAGATTGAGCCAAATAAAAACCGGTGCGCCTGTGCGCTGGTAAATTAAAATGATAGCCGCTGCAGCAAGCACTCCATAGATCGGTTTGGTAACGCGTGCGATAGCAATTACAATTATCAGTACTGCGAACACATCCCACAAAGTCCATCGCGAAACCCAACTGCCATGTTCACTGCTAACGCCGGTTGCCGTCAGCAGAGACCAACCGGGTGGCAAATGTAATTGTATTGATGCTGAATTAAAATCGTCGCTCCAACCCGTCACAGGAATGGTTGTTGACTTGGGTAATTGGCTTACTGCATTCACATTTATATCGCGGCTACGAATTTCAATGCCTGAATTTGGATTGTTCGCTAGTTGCGTAATCAGTTGTGGTTGATTGTTAATTTGTGCCTGTGTCAGTTCAACGGGCCTGATCGTTTCAAGTCGAGACGCATGAGTATTACCGCTGATCTGATCGTTGAAAATAAATTTTTCGCCGTTGAAACTTAGCCATGCATCGCGGTTAAGTCGCAACTCGTTACCGGTAGATTTACTTTCGCCGCGTTGTAATTCTTCCATGATGAAATGAGTTTCGGGAGTTATTAAATACGCGGGCAAACTTTTCCAATCGTCTGGTAACTGCGTTTGTTGCGGATCTATGGTTTGTGCACCGGATATTTGCACGCTGCGTAATTGGCGTTCAGCGGAGAATACCCAAATTTCCTGTTGCGGCCATAACTCAGAATTTGCTTTAAATGAAAGTTCTTTTAACGGAGCTGTGGATTGGCTGACAAGTGTTATTTCCCAAGAACCAGATTTAACTTGCACGCGTAAGTTGCCATCTTTTTCGATGCGAGCTGGTAAATTACTGGTAAATTCTACGGGCGTAAATCCATTCAATAAAAATTGCCCGAGTTGAATCTCTCGTTCTTTTCCGCTTACATCGATTCGTAGCGTAGTAGTAAGTCGCAATGGAATTGTGTCATCAATTTTGCGAAATACGCGTAAGTCGAACGAGTCTTGATGCGTGGCAACATTTTGTTTTTCGCTTGCGCTTAACCAAAGCTGATTATTTCCTTCGAGTGCAGGTGAGTTAATAATTTTTCCATTAATCGTTAGCTTAACGATACCGGTTTGCTCTGGAATTGGTAAAACACGCGGCATTTCATTCCAGCGAATTTCGCCCTTTAATTCATGTACGCCAATACTTAAATAAACTTCAGGAATATTGTCGCGGTCGCGCACGGGAATTTTTATATTATTGTCGGTAACGTCTTGCGGCCAAAATCCGGCATGGCCCGGCAACTCAATCCACTCACCTTTATAAACATAAACACGCTGTGAAAATTTTGCACCGCTGGTGCTGGCCTCAATCCTTAACTCGGATGGCCATATGCACTCGTGCTCAGTATCATTAAATAAAAAAGGGCAGTTAATATCGGGGTATTTTTCTAATACCCACGGCTTCCATTCTTCAAGTGATTTGGGGGTTTCTACGGCGAAAGAATTGATACTGCAGAGAAGCATGAGAATGCCGGTCAAGCGTGCGATGAGTTGGGTCATATAACAGTTCCTTTTTTGTTATTGAGCGTGCAATGAGTATACGAACGAAAGGGCGGTGCTGCACGCGATAATAGGTATGCGTTGCTTAAGGAATTATGAATATTGAGAGGAGTAACTCCGCTATATCGGGGCGTAAATTAACAGTTGAAATATTTGGTTGGTGTTGGCACCAATAAAAAAGCCGCAAATTTCATTTGCGGCTTTTATTATCCAAAAAAATTAAACTCGAACTTATTTTTTTGGATAATCGCGTTTAACACTACCGGTATAAAGCTGGCGTGGGCGACCTATTTTGTAAGACGTGCTTACCATTTCATCCCAGTGAGAGTACCAACCTACAGCACGACCCAAGGCGAAAATTACGGTGAACATTTCGGTTGGAATTTCAATAGCTTTCAAGATGATACCTGAATAAAAATCCACGTTCGGGTAAAGTTTCTTGCTAATGAAGTAAGGATCTTCCAATGCGATTTGCTCAAGACGTTTGGCAATTTCCAACAAAGGAGAATTTTCCAAACCTAATTCGCCCAACACTTCGTCACAGGTTTGCTTCATTACTTTGGCGCGCGGGTCAAAGTTTTTGTAAACGCGGTGACCAAAGCCCATCAAACGGAAACCTGAAGTTTTGTCTTTCGCGCGTGCAACGCAAGATTCAATATTCTCAACAGTACCAATTTCTTCCAGCATTTCCAAAACGGCTTCATTCGCGCCGCCATGAGCAGGACCCCAAAGGGTAGAAATACCTGCAGCAATTGCTGCGAATGGATTGGTGCCAGACGAGCCAGACAAACGTACGGTAGAGGTTGATGCGTTTTGTTCGTGGTCTGCATGTAGAACAAAAATACGATCCATCGCTTTCGCGATAGTCGCACTTACGTTAGGCGCTTGGCCTGCAGTGCCAAAGGTCATATTCAAGAAGTTTTCGGCGTAACCCAAGCTGCTATCCGGCGCGATGAATTCTTCACCTTTGCGGTGTTTGTATACCATGGCCGAAAGCGTTGGTATTTGACCAATCAGACGATAAGCGGTGAGCTTGCGGCTCTCGGGTTTGGTTATGTCTATTTCATCGTTATAGACAGCAGCGAGTGCAGCAACAGCGCTGCACAGAATCGCCATTGGATGCGATTCACGTTTAAAGCTTTTAATAATGTTGGCAACTGATTCATCAACCGCGGAATTGTCTTTAATCGCCTGGGCAAATTCGGCTTTTTGCGCTGGAGTTGGCAATTCGCCGTTAAGAAGAAGGTAACTGGTTTCGATGTAATCAGAGGAGACAGCAAGTTGTTCAATAGGATAGCCACGGTGTAACAGAATCCCTTCATCGCCATCAATATAAGTAATTTTGGATTCACATGCGGCGGTGGACATAAAGCCCGGGTCAAACGTGAAAAAGCCATTCTTGGTAATACTGGTGACGTCAATAACGTCCGGTCCAACACTGCTTGCATAAATAGGTAATTCAATCGTGCTATTCGATTCACCAACTGCGGTGGCATCAATCGTTAGGTGTGCTTTCTTGTCAGTCATTACTGACTCCTGTGCTTACTAATAGGACCAATGTGCTTGAGTTTGTGTGCAGCTCGATCTGCTGCTGTGGAGAGCATACTCTTTCCCGGTTTTCATTGGGGAGGATATAGGCCGCCAATACAGAAGTCGACATTATCTGTTCACTGCAAGTTGCATGCTCAAGTGATTAAAGCCGTGCGTGGCGTTTTTATAACCATTTTTTTGACTAGTCGATTTCTGACTGTGCCTTTGTTTGCGGTCGGCATTATAGATGAGTTAATTACTGCAACGAAAGTTTTTGCCAAGAAATAGGGCGTATTTGTTAAAAGTTTTTTGCGTATTCTGGTCAGACAAATAACGCGCCGAGTAGCTAATTGTTTTGACGCACTAAAGTGGCTCTAAAACAACATTTTGTGCGCCTGTTTGGAACAAAAATCCGATAAGAAAAGTTGGGAAGTTATTGATCTTGCAGAAAAATCGAGCGATTGACCACAAGCTCACAAACATCGTTGAGTTTTGTCTTTTAGGACGGCTTTTTGTTTGTATTTCTTTGGCTCCCTCTCTATAATGCTGCGCGACTTGCAGGATACGCCGGCAATGCCCCAAAATCTTCCATTTTTGTCGGTTCCGGTGCTCATTCTTATAACCTGCCCGCGATGGGCTAAAAGGTGAATTAAACTGTGAACAAGAAAAGACCTGTCAACCTCGATATCTCCACAATCAAACTTCCTATTACCGCCTATGTATCCATTCTGCATCGTTTTTCCGGAATATTTTTATTCGCCGGCGTAGCTGTGCTGCTCTGGATGCTCGATTCAAGCCTGGATTCACAAGAAAGCTTTGCCGCTGTTCGCGATGCTGCTAACAACTCGGTTTGGAAATTTATTCTGTGGGCAGTTTTGTCTGCACTTGCGTATCACACCATTATGGGTACACGCCATTTGATCATGGACTGTGGGATTGGTGAAAGTCTTAAAGGTGGTCAACTCGGTGCTCAAATTGCCTTGACACTTGCCGTTATAGCGATCGTATTGATAGGAGTTTGGGTATGGTAACTTCAGTAACAAGTTTTGGTCGTAGTGGCCTTTACGACTGGTTAATCCAGCGGGTGGGCGGTGTTGTTATGGCCGCTTACGTTATTTTTATAGTTGCTTATCTGGCATTAAATCCCGATTTAACCTATGAGCAATGGCAAACCCTGTTTGGCCAGTTATGGGTTCGCGTCTTTAGTTTCGTTACTTTAGTTTCTTTCATTGCCCATGCCTGGATTGGTCTATGGGCAGTGCTAACCGATTATTTAACAGTGCGTTTGATGGGCGATAAGGCCACGGTTTTGCGCGTTCTTGCACAAGTGGTGCTGGGTGGAGTTTCGGTAACTTACCTGATTTGGGGCATCGAAATAATCTGGGGTTTGAAATAATGGCTAGCATTCGCACAATTTCTTTTGACGGTATAGTAATTGGCGGTGGCGGGGCTGGCATGCGTGCCGCTTTGCAATTGGCTCAATCTGGATACAAAACGGCGGTAATTACCAAAGTTTTCCCCACTCGTTCGCATACAGTATCTGCTCAAGGCGGGATTACTTGTGCCATCGCAAGTTCTGATCCAAATGATGATTGGCGCTGGCACATGTACGATACCGTAAAAGGTTCTGATTACATCGGCGATCAAGATGCCATCGAATATATGTGTTCTGTAGGCCCAGAAGCCGTATTTGAATTGGAACACATGGGTTTGCCTTTTTCGCGTACCGAGGAAGGGCGTATCTACCAACGTCCATTCGGTGGTCAATCAAAAAATTTTGGTGAAGGTGGCCAGGCAGCACGCACTTGCGCAGCAGCAGACCGCACCGGCCATGCTTTGCTGCATACTCTTTATCAAGGCAACATTAAAAGTAAAACCGTCTTTTTGAATGAGTGGTTTGCTGTCGATTTAGTTAAAAATGCTGACGGTGCAATCGTTGGCGTTATCGCTATCAATATTGAAGATGGCGAAACTGTTTATGTAAAAGCCAAGGCAACTGTATTGGCCACTGGCGGCGCAGGGCGTATCTACTCATCGACCACCAATGCACACATCAATACTGGTGATGGCGTTGGTATGGCATTGCGCGCGGGCTTTCCGGTGCAAGATATTGAAATGTGGCAGTTTCACCCAACCGGTATTGCCGGTGCCGGTGTGCTGGTAACTGAAGGTTGCCGTGGTGAAGGTGGTTATCTCATCAACAAACATGGTGAGCGTTTTATGGAGCGTTATGCTCCTAATGCGAAAGATCTTGCAGGCCGCGATGTAGTAGCGCGTTCGATGGTTCTTGAAATTCTGGCCGGGAATGGCTGTGGTCCAAACGGCGATCACGTGCTGTTGAAGCTCGATCATTTGGGTGAAGAAGTTCTGGAAAGCAAATTGCCTGGTATTTGTGAATTATCACGTACCTTCGCACATGTTGATCCGGTGCACGCACCGGTGCCTGTAGTTCCAACTTGTCACTACATGATGGGCGGTATTCCCACCAACATTAATGGCCAGGCGCTGACTCAGGACGCTAATGGTAATGATGTGATTGTTCCAGGCTTGTTTGCCTGCGGTGAGGTAGCTTGTGTATCTGTGCACGGTGCAAATCGTTTGGGCGGAAACTCTTTGCTAGACCTCGTGGTATTTGGTCGTGCGGCAGGTTTGTACATTGAAAAATCATTGCGTGAGGGCGTTGAACAACGCAATGCAACCCAGGCAGATCTTGACAATGCTCTGTCGCGTTTGAATAAGTTAAATACATCGAATACCGGTGAAAGCGCTGCGGTTTTGCGTAAAGAGCTGCAAACCATTATGCAAAATTACTTCGGTGTATTCCGCAAAGGCGAATACATGCAGAAAGGTATCCAGCAGCTTGCAGAGCTAAGAAAACGTATTGAAAACGTGTCGATTTCTGACAAGAGCAACGCGTTTAATACTGCGCGCATCGAAGCTTTGGAATTGCAAAACTTGTTGGAAGTTGCCGAAGCAACAGCTATCGCTGCTGAAGTTCGCAAAGAGTCACGCGGCGCTCATGCTCGCGACGACTTTGAAGATCGTGACGATACCAATTGGTTATGCCACTCATTGTATTTCCCTGGCGAAAAACGTGTTGCCAAACGTGCGGTTAACTTTAAACCGCACACTATGGACGCCTTCCAACCTAAGAAACGTACTTATTAATCGGGGACAGACATGTTAAAAGTTGAAGTTTATCGCTATAACCCTGACACCGATAAAGCCCCGTACATGAAAGCTTACGAGTTGGATACCGGTGGCAAAGATTTGATGGTATTGGATGTACTGGAATTATTGAAAGCGCAAGACGAAGGATTGGCCTATCGCCGTTCATGCCGTGAAGGCGTATGCGGTTCAGACGGTATGAACATCAATGGCAAGAATGGATTGGCTTGCATCAAGCCAATCTCCGAAGCCACCGGCGGTAGTGGCAAGTTGATTTTGCGCCCATTACCAGGTTTACCGGTGATTCGCGATTTGGTTGTAGACATGACCCAGTTCTACGATCAATACAAAAAAATTGAACCCTACTTGCAAAACGATACTCCGGCCCCAGCTATCGAAAGGCTCCAGTCTCCGGAAGATCGTGAAAAGCTGGACGGTTTGTACGAGTGTATTTTGTGTGCATGTTGTTCAACCAGTTGCCCCTCTTTCTGGTGGAACCCGGACAAATTCATCGGTCCGGCTGGCTTGTTGCAGGCTTACCGTTTCCTGGCGGATAGTCGCGATCTGGCCACTGAGAAACGTCTCTCCAATTTGGATGACCCGTTCAGTGTGTTCCGTTGCCATGGTATCCAAAACTGTGTTGCGGTCTGTCCAAAAGGGCTCAACCCGACTCGAGCAATCGGCCATATTCGCAACATGCTTTTACAGAGCGCTACCTAGGGTGGCGCTTTTGTGTATCTGTAATCAGGAAAACTTATGGCTTGGCAGACTTTTGCGGCTAAGCTTCTAAACGGTTCGCTGTCCTGTCATCGCGACTGAAACGATAGCGACTTAAAAGCGGCGTTTTTTACCATAAGTGAAAAACGTTATTGTGTAGCTAAATAGCTAGTTGATAGCAGGGTGTCACGTCATTTGCGCCATCGGGCGAAATGATGCAACCCGTGATGAAGGTGGGTGGAATGCAAGACAGCATTATGGAGCATTTTTGGAGTAGTTCGCACATCTCTGGTGGGAACGCTGCATACGTCGAAGAGCTCTACGACACATATTTACACAATCCAAATGCCGTTTCGGAAGAATGGCGTAATTATTTTGATCAACTGCCGCGCATTAACGGCGTATTGACACAAGATACTCCTCATTCTGTGATTCGTGCTCAATTTGAACAATTAGGTAAATCGCGTGCGCGTACACTTGTTGCCGCCAGTGCTACTGGCTCAGGCTCGGTAAGTGCAGAGCATGAGCGTAAGCAAGTTAAAGTCTTGCAATTGATCAGCTCCTACCGTTTCCGTGGTCACCAAAAAGCGCAGCTTGATCCGTTGGGTTTAATGACACGCGAGCCAGTTCCAGATCTTGAATTAAGTTTTCACGGCCTAACCAATGCTGATCTCGACACACAATTTAATACTGGCAATTTGTTTATCGGTAAAGAAGAAGCGTCTTTGCGTGAAATTATTGAAGCGCTTGAGAAAACCTACTGTGGTCATGTGGGTGCTGAGATTATGCACATCACGCCATTGGCTGAAAAACAATGGCTGCAACAACGCCTTGAAAGCGTTCGCTCAAACCCCGAATTTAGCAAAGAGCAAAAATTGGCTCTGTTGGAACGTTTGACGGCGGCCGAAGGCCTTGAGCGGCATTTGGATAGTAAATATCCAGGCACAAAGCGTTTTGGTTTGGAAGGTGGTGAGAGTTTTATTCCGCTCGTTGATGCTTTGGTAAAACGTTCCGGCACTTACGGCGCCAAAGAAATTGTATTGGGAATGGCACATCGCGGCCGTTTGAATGCGTTGGTAAACGTATTTGGTAAAAACCCTTCAGAGTTGTTTGCTGAATTTGACGGTAAGCGTTCTTTGCACACCTCTGGCGACGTGAAATATCACTCCGGTTTCTCATCAAACCTGATGACTCCCGGTGGTGAATTGCACTTGGCGATGGCATTTAACCCGTCGCATTTAGAAATTGTATCTCCAGTAGTTGAAGGTTCTGTACGCGCGCGTCAAGACCGTCGTAAAGACAAAACCGGCGCTAAAGTTGTACCTATCAATGTGCATGGCGATGCTGCATTTGCTGGTCAAGGTGTGGTTATGGAGACATTTCAAATGTCTCAGACTCGCGCTTACGGCACCGGCGGTACTTTGCATATTGTGATTAACAACCAGGTCGGTTTTACCACCAACAAGCGTGAAGATGCTCGTTCGACCGAATACTGCACCGACGTTGCAAAAATGATTGAAGCACCGATTTTTCACGTGAACGGTGATGACCCTGAAGCAGTATTGTTTATCGCGCAATTGGCGGTAGATTACCGTTACGAATTCAAAAAAGACGTAGTCATCGATTTGGTTTGCTATCGTCGTCGCGGCCACAATGAAACTGACGAGCCGTCTGCAACTCAGCCATTGATGTACCAAATTATCCGTAACCAAAAAACCACGCGCACTTTGTACGCTGAAAAATTGGTTGCAGCGAATTTGTTGTCGCAAACCGCGTCCGATGAATTGACTACCAACTATCGCGCCGCTTTGGATCGTGGTGAGCACGTTGCCAGTGGTTTAGTCAGCGAGCCGGATCGTTCGTTGTTTGTGGATTGGTCTCCTTA
>Ga0247739_10000262_pt1 | contig 18440 bp, 16 predicted proteins | sample UWRJL058202B2_FD_180943 | JGI IMG/M metagenome (GOLD analysis project Ga0247739, IMG submission 180943) | Plant litter microbial communities from Arlington Agricultural Research Station in Wisconsin, United States - UWRJ-L058-202B-2 | ecosystem: Environmental > Terrestrial > Plant litter >...
CCAACCGCGGCTGGTACTTACGTGTACATGGTGAATGGCTACGACGCAGGCACCGAAGGTAACGATGAAATTCGCGGCAGTGGGGTCCATGGTGTCGCCGGTTTCGGCGTACCTGAACCAATCGATGCAATGGTTGGGCATGGCGGCACCGGCATTGCAGGTGTCATGCCTGAAGGGTTTGTCCACATCCACCCAGGTCACATAGGCGATCAAGACAAAAACGGTGGCACTGCTGATACGGATGCGAGTGTTCATCGCTGGCTGAACCCTGTTGCTCGCGTCACAGTAACAGTGCAATAGGAGGCTGCTATGAAAAATACTCCTAGCGTCTTATCCGCGCTCTTGCTGAGCCTGCTCTTAACCGCTTGTGGCGGTGATGGCAAAAAAAATAATTCGTCGTCATCAATGAGCAGCTCAAGCATGTCATCTAGCGCAATGTCGAGCTCGTCATTAAGTAGTTCAAGTATGCCTATGGTTAGATTATCGGTGATGGTGACTAACTTAACAGCTGGTCAGCCCCTATCGCCTATAGCAATTGTTATTCACAAGCCAAGTTTTAAGGCATTTTCGGTGGGCATGTCTGCTAGCGTTGAACTAGAACGAATTGCAGAAAGTGGCGATTCAGATGCATTTCTTGCTGCCGCCAGCGCCAATACTGCCATCTTTACCTCCGGCAAAGCTGACGCAGGGATTCCACCGGGGATGACTACAACCGTCATGCTGGAAACATCGGTAATGGATGCAGATAAAACCCAATTGCGCCTAACCGCGCTCTCCATGCTGGGCAATACCAATGATGGTTTTACCGGATTAAACAGCGTGGATATCAGCAAGCTAGCCGTAGGCGAAAGTATGACCATTGATACCATTTCTTACGATGCGGGCACCGAGAAAAACACCGAGAGTGCAGCTACAGTTCCCGGTCCTGCAGCCGGTGGCGAAGGCATTAACTCCACCCGCGACGATATGCCCAGTACCGTCGCCATGCACCCCGGCATTATCAGTAAGGATGATGGCCTTGCAACTTCTGCATTGACCAGTGTTAACCGCTGGGATAATCCGGTAGCAAAAATCACCATTACCCGTTTAGCGCAATAAGAAAGTCTACGTCATCAACCCTTTGCAGTTATCAATCATTTAGGTTGATAACTGCGTTTTAAAATTTTTCGGTTCACCTGAAACAAATAGCCTCGCCATTCATCTAGCTACTCTACTCATTCAATTTCCCTCAGTTCAATATTCAAGGCCTGAATATGTCATTAGCATCCATTAGTCACTTAAATCCTGTGCAGAAGCGTCGTTTTTTAGTGGTTGAAGATGAGTTGGATCTCGCCAATTTAATTCAACTGCATTTACAAGATTTTCACGCAGATATTACGCATGTAGATCGCGGTGATCTTGCGCTACAAAAAGCTTTGAATGAACATTGGGATTTAATAATTTTAGATTTGCGTTTACCTGGGCTGGACGGTTTAGATGTTTGCCGCGAATTGCGCAGTCGCGGCATGGAATTTCCCATCATGATGCTGACTGCGCGCACTACTGAATTAGATCGCGTGCTTGGTTTGGAATTAGGTGCAGACGATTACCTAACCAAACCATTCAGCTCTTTAGAATTGGTCGCGCGCGTCAAAGCATTATTACGACGTAGCGAACGCAAACATCAAAACATACCCGCAAGCGTAAACCAACTCACCGTCAAACATTTAACGATTGATAAATTACAACGCAATGTCTTCAGCTACAACTCGCCCGTTGAACTCACCGCACGCGAATTTGATTTACTGTGGTTTTTCGCAAGCAACCAGAGCCGGGTATTTCGTCGTACAGAATTATTAGATTCTGTGTGGGGCTACGGCCACGAAGGTTACGAACACACAGTCAACAGCCACATCAATCGCTTGCGTGCGAAAATTGAACCAGACCCTGCGAACCCGCAATTGCTTCACACCGTTTGGGGTGTGGGTTATAAATTTTGCGAAATTAATTGAGCTAAATAATGAACCGTTTATTTACCGGATTATGTGCACGTTTGGCACTAGCATTTGCGGCATTATTTTTTATTGTTGGCTTCGCATTTTTAGCGCTAACCAATTGGAGCAACAATCGCTACTATCAGGAAATCACCCAGAACATGAATAAAAGTCTGGCAATGTACATTGCACAACGCGAGCCTTTGATTCATAACGGAGTTGTAAATGACCGCGCCATGAAAGAGCTCGGCTCATTAGTGATGGTAGTCAATCCCATCGTTGAAGTTTATCTAATCGACACGCAGGGTAAAATTCTTTCTTATGCGGTGCCTAAAAATACGCTCGTGCGCACTCACGTCGCGACCAAACCCATTCAAACATTATTATCAGGTAAACAACCCTACCCGATTACCGGCGATGATCCCCGCGCACTTAACAGTGACCGAATTTTTTCCGCATTTCCAGTAACAGATGGATCAACGACGGCGGGATATTTATATGTCATTTTAGGCGGGCAAAGTTATCAAACGCTGACCCAGTCAATTCGCAGTAGTTATATAGTGCAACAAAGCCTTGCAGGTTTAGTTGCGCTCACCTTGTTCGCAATTGCCAGCGCGCTAATGATTTTTGCAGCATTAACAAGCCCATTGCGAAAACTTGCAAAAGCGATGAATGAGTTTCAACTTAATGAATTAAAATCGCCCACACTTAAATCCAACGAGGGCGATGAGATTAGTTATCTATCTGCAACTTTTGCCGCTATGAGACAACGAATCAACGAACAATTGGAAAAACTGCAGGAAACTGATCGACTAAGACGCGAACTTATTTCAAATGTTTCCCACGATTTACGCACGCCCATGTCGTCTATGCAGGGTTATCTGGAAATGCTAATGCGACCCAGCATCACTGCGCAGGAGCGCAAAAATTATATTGAAATCGCCTACAAACATTGCAACCGATTAACGCAACTCGTCAAAGAATTATTTGAATTGAGCAAACTGGATGCAGGACGAATCAATCCGCAATACGAAAGTTTTTCGCTGGCCGAGTTACTGCAAGATGTTGTGCAAAAATTTTCGCTCACAGCGCAACAAAAAGATATTCACATCACCACACCCCAAAGCTCCCAGCTTTTTATGGTCAATGCCGATATTGGTTTAATTGAAAGAGTGCTTGAAAATTTAATAGATAACGCACTGCGTTACACACCTAAAGGCGGAAAAATTCAGTTGTCGCTGGCGCAACAAAAAAACCAAGTTGAAGTTGGTATTCAAGACACAGGCATAGGTTTAACGGAAGAAGATTTACCGCATATTTTTGAACGCTATTATCGCGGACAAAAGCCGACAGAGTATCAACAAGAAAGTACGGGGCTCGGGCTCGCGATTGTGAAACGTATATTGGAGTTGCATAACAGTGTGATCAGTGTTGAATCTCAACTCAACCAAGGCACCTGTTTTAAGTTTCCCTTGCCAATAGTTCAGCAGTACAAAGCCGCTTAATAGCTATAAAATTGCAGAATTTTTTACAGGTAATTTTTTCAGCAACTTAATTGAACTCATAGCTGGGTTAATTTCCGCCTTGTAGGCAATCACTTCAACACCAGCAGCAATTGCTTCAAGCAATGTTTTCCCATAAAGCGGATCGATTGCATCCGCGGGCTCAACCCATTCAATGCCTGTGTGTTGTACGCAATACAATAAAACGGCGCGATGTCCGTCGCGTATCATTTGCATCAATTCGCGTAAATGTTTAGTGCCGCGTTCGCTCACCGCATCAGGAAATAAACCCTGCCCTTTTGCATCCATGAGCGTGACATTTTTGACTTCGACAAAACATTTTCCGTTGCTATTTTCTACCAAAAAATCTATCCGCGATTTTTCATTGCCGTACATCACTTCGCTACGAATAGTGTCATAACCTTGAAGCTCGCTGATGATTCCATTACAAATTGCGTTCGCGACTAAACTATTTGATCGGGACGTATTGATACCCGCTAAATCGCCATTAGGAGTTGTTACAATTTCGAGTGTGTTTGGATATTTTCTTGCAGCGTTCTCGGATGTGGAATACCAACACGCGCTCATGGGCTGCATGCAATTTTTCATTGATCCGGTATTTGGACAATGCACAGTGATGGTTTCGCCATTGGGCAAAATAATATCCGCTAAAAAACGTTTGTAACGTTGAATTAACTGTGCGGGAAATAACTGAATGAGTTTAGGTGCTATTGGCATACTGATTAGATGAGAAGATTAGAGGTGAATACAGGTACAATTGAGCAGGATTGAACCACATTTCTGGCATTTTTGGACTATCTTTAACGCTTATAAAGCGCGAGGCGAAAAATCGCTGGCACCCTGTTTTATTATCTGGTAGCTTGCCTCCCCTTCAAATTCTCTGTGGTTGCAGAAGCTTCCACGTTACCGTGACTAGGCGCTAGCCGGTTTTTCAAGAACGAGATAATTAGCACTACGAGGCGCTACAGCTATGGCGAAAAAAACTCCTTCAACTGAAACTTTTGCCCTACGCCCTTTTACTCCTTATGAGGAGAAGAAAGGCGAGGAGTATATGAATGACAACCAGAAGCAACATTTTCGCAATTTGTTGCTGAACTGGCGCTCCGAGTTGATGGAAGAGGTAGATCGCACCGTGACTCATATGAAGGATGAGGCAGCGAACTTTCCAGATCCAGCCGACCGCGCCAGCCAGGAAGAAGAATTTAGCCTGGAATTACGTACCCGTGACCGCGAGCGCAAGCTCATCAAGAAAATCGACAGCACTCTCGAACTTATCGAGAATGATGATTACGGCTACTGCAATGCGTGTGGCGTTGAGATTGGGATACGTCGTCTTGAAGCGCGCCCAACCGCAACTCTCTGTGTAGATTGCAAAACCCTTGCAGAAATTAAAGAAAAACAAATCGGCGGTTAAAACCGCAGATTTCAGCAATAAACCAGGCGGCGAGAGAAATCTCGCCGTTTTTGTATGCCTTCAGTAAACCCCAATAACCAAGCTTATATTGGCCGCTTCGCGCCCTCACCTACCGGTCCGCTACACTTCGGCTCGCTCGTCAGCGCTCTCGCCAGCTATCTGGATGCACACCACAACAACGGCAAATGGCTGGTTCGTATGGAGGATCTTGATCCACCTCGCGAGCAAGTAGGAGCAGCCGATGCAATTTTGCGCTGCCTGGAAGATTACGGGTTGGAGTGGGATGATTCGGTCCTCTACCAAAGCCAACGCTGGGACATCTACGAAAATTACCTGAGCCAGTTGCGTCGTCAAGACTTGATCTACAACTGCGATTGCACTCGTCAGGATTTGCAATGCATGGGTGGAATCTACAGCGGCCAATGCCGCACTCGCTCAGTAGATATTACAAAACCGCACGCTCAACGCCTGAAGTTGTATGACCTACCTTATGTTTTTTTCGATTCCGAGCAGCTCATTTTTACCGATTTGATACAGGGCAAACAAACCCAAAATCTGCGCACCGAGGCGGGCGATCAAATACTAAAACGTAAAGATGGCTTTTACGCTTATCAACTCGCCGTGGTTGTGGATGATATCGAACAAGGCATTACTCACATCATTCGTGGAAGTGATTTACTGGAAGTTACCGCGCGCCAGATTTTTCTGTTTCAGCTTCTTGATGGCGCGGTGCCAGCCTTTGGTCACGTAACTCTCGCAAGCCACGCTAATGGCCAAAAGCTCAGCAAGCAAAATCTTGCACCGGCGCTCCAATTAAAAGATGCAGGGAAGAACCTCTGGCATGCGCTTGTCTTTTTAAATCAAAATCCCCCACAGGAATTACAAACAGCTGTACCTACTGAAATACTCGCTTGGGCGAAATTACACTGGCGCCGCGCAGGCATCACTGGTTTGAGTGCAATTTACTCATCCTTATAACTGCGCAATACAAATTGAGCATCTTGCAGAATAAAAGCGCTATAGTTAGCGGCAAGAAAATTATTTAATGAAACCGATATGAATCATCAGCGCCTCATCATCCTGCTACTGCTTATTGCCTATTTATTTTCACCATCTTTATTTACCTGGATCATCAGCCCCGATGGCGTTTGGTATCGTCCTTATATTTTTTGGATGGGACTGGTGTTGGTGACGTTTATTTTCCAATGGCGTCGTAAAAAGTCGCAAAATCTCGATTAATTTTTAGTAACAATAATTTGAAATCTATTTATGAATTTTGATTTTAGCCAAGTCGCCCTTATTGGTATCAGTTACCTTTTGTTGCTCTTCGGTATAGCCTATGTCACGGAGCGCGGTTGGATTCCTGAGAGCATTACCACGCATCCGATTACCTATATCCTTTCGCTGGGAATTTTTGCAAGTGCGTGGGCTTTCTACGGAGTAATTGATCTCGCATTTCAGTTTGGTTATGGAGCCCTCGCCTATTACTTGGGAACGGGGGCGCTGTTTTTATTTGCTCCTATTGCGCTCGCTCCGTTAGCGGAACTTGCGCGCAGGCATCAGGTTCACTCACTCGCAGATTTGCTGGTATTTCGCTATCACAGTAATACCGTCGGCGCGCTAACAACACTTTGTATGTTATTAGGCATTATGCCGTTGATGGCTCTGCAAATTCAGGCGATCGCTGACACTATGCACATACTGGTAGTTAGTGGCAGTGGCAATCCATCTTTGACAGTCGCGGATGGTCTGAGCTTTAAAGATGTAATGGCACTTTGCTACTGCGCGATTCTTGCGTTGTTTACTATTTTATTCGGCTCGAATCGCGATCAGCATCGCGGCTTGATCACCGCTATGGCATTTGAAAGCCTACTTAAAGTTTGCGCTATGTTTGCGGTGGGTGTGGTGTCGGTATTCGGTGTATTTCATGGAATAGACGGGCTCAACGAATGGCTTGCCGATCACCCCGAAAACTTCGCACTTTTACACACACCCATTCAGGACGGATCTTCGCATACTCTTCTACTGGTTTTTGTCGCCACCGCTGTAACCATGCCGCACATATTTCATCTGGGCCTTGCCGAAAACCCTTTAATGCGCAATTCACGCACGGTTACCTGGGCATTTCCATTATTTTTATTGCTGATGGCGCTGCCAATATTCCCTATTCTATGGGCCGGTTCAGAACTCGCCGTGCCTTTGGACCCCCAATATTTTACCCTGGGCGTTCCCATCCTTCTAAACTCGCCGACCCTGACTGTTTTTGCCTTTATCGGAGGCTTGTCTGCGGCAACAGGCGCAATGATTATCATCACGCTTGCCTTGGCCACCATGGTGATGAATCATTGGCTATTGCCAAGCTTACGACTGGCAGCGCGTAAAGATCTTTACAGTCAGTTACTTTGGCTGCGACGGATTCTGATTGCAGCCATCTTTTTCGGAGGTTATTTATTTTATTGGGTGCTTAACAATCGCTTTAGTCTGACCGATCTTGCCTTCGCGGCTTTTATAGAGACATTGCAATTTTTGCCTGGAACTTTTGCGATTATTTTTTGGAGCCCAGGTAATCGTCGCGGTTTAATAGCAGGACTGATTGTGGGTACATCAATCTGGTTTGTTGGTCTGCTGTTGCCCATCCTAACGGGCATCAAGTTGCTCCATGTACCTTTTTCAGAGCTTTACATTCCGGTCGGCAATGAATACTGGAATGGAATCACCTTGTTTTCACTTGGCCTCAACACTGCCGCTTTTATTATCATTTCCTTAGCGACACAGCAATCTGAAGAAGAACAGTACAGTGCTGATCTTTGCGCTGCCGATGAGTTAAGTCACCCGGTGCGCCAAGCACTAGACGTTCATTCTGCAGCCGAATTTAAAGATCGCCTAGCCAAACCACTTGGAAAAGTTACCGCCAGCCGCGAAGTCGATAATGCGCTCAAGCAGCTTGACCTTAGCATTAGCGAGCGGCGCCCCTACGCTTTGCGGCGCCTGCGCGATCAATTAGAGGGGAATTTATCGGCACTCATGGGGATTCACGTTGCCAGCGAAATTATGGATGGCAATCTCCCTTTTAAGGTGGCGGAAGTTCGCGAGACGCTAGACATCAACCTTATTGAAAATCGCCTCGCCCAATACCAAAACCACCTGACCGGTATGGCAGCAGAACTCAATAATTTGCGACTTTACCATCGCAAGACGTTGCAAGAATTACCTATGGCCGTATGTTCGCTTGGCCCAGATACCGAAATCCTTATGTGGAATCGTGCAATGGCTGACCTTACTCGCACTCCTAGTGAGGAGGTGACAGGTTCGTACGTTGAGGATATCGCTGAACCATGGCGTACCTTACTCACAGATTTCAGCAAAAGTCGCGATATGCATTATTATCGTCAGGAGATCACACTTGAAGGTCAGCCCCACTGGGTAAGCTTGCACAAAGCCACTATTGAAGGCCCCATTACCGAGGGTGTTTATGATCAAGTAATGATGTTAGAAGACGTAACCGAAACCCAATTGCTGGAGCAGGAATTGGTACACAGCGAGCGGTTAGCGTCTGTGGGAAGACTCGCCGCTGGCGTCGCCCACGAAATCGGTAACCCGATTACCGGTATCGCGTGCCTTGCGCAGAATTTACGCTACGATTCAGATAACCCTGAAGTGCTCGAAACCGCAGAACAAATCTTGAGCCAAACCGATCGTGTTACCCGAATTGTGCAGTCACTGGTTGGCTTTTCGCATACCGGTCATACCGCTAAAAGCGAATTTCAAGCCGTTATCTTGCGCGACTGCGCACATGAAGCTATAAGTTTGTTATCCCTGCAGAAAGATAAACAGCAAGTTAGATTTATCAACGAAATTGCAAAAAATGCCATTGTGGCTGGCGATACTCAGCGTATGATTCAGGTGTTTATCAACCTGCTCTCCAATGCACGCGATGCCAGCCCCGAAAATGGCTTAGTGGTGCTCGCCAGCAACGAAGATGAATATTCTATCGATATTAGTGTTACCGATGAGGGCAGCGGTATTGCTCCCGAAATTCAAAATCGGATACTTGAACCGTTTTTCACAACCAAGGAGCCAGGCGAAGGAACGGGGCTTGGTCTTGCTATGGTTTACAGCATTGTGGAAGATCATGGCGGCTTATTAGATATTGTCAGCCCTGTGGATACGGTACGTAATCGCGGAGCACAATTCATCGTCAAATTACCGCGCCATGTTGATTCTTTAGCCGATATTTAAGGTAGGATAGCCAACCAACTTTTTAGCTCGATTGATTTGTTTAGACCCATCAATCGAGCTAAGTCTACTGACAACTGTTTAGACAAGTCGATCGCTATGAGTAAGATTCTGATTGTTGAAGATGAAACCATCATTCGCAATGCGTTGCGCAAATTGCTTGAGCGCAATCAGTATGAAGTCAATGAAGCTCCTTCGGTGAAGGAAGCAACATCCAAGTTTAACCTCAAAGATTTCGACCTCATTATTAGCGACCTGCGACTGCCAGGCGCTCCTGGCACTGACCTCATCAAACTCTCTGGCGACACTCCGGTATTAATCATGACCAGTTATGCGAGCCTACGTTCAGCCGTAGATTCCATGCGCATGGGAGCGGTCGATTATGTCGCCAAACCATTTGATCATGATGAAATGGTTAACGCGGTAAAACGTGTGATTGGAAAAGCCAAAGCTGCAAACAAAGTTGCGGCCCAAGGCCTCACTGCCAGTAAAGCTATCGCCGGAATGATCGGCAGCAGCGACGTTATGCAAGACCTCTACAACCGTATTCACAAAGTCGCCCCTACTGCAGCAACCGTGTTAATTCACGGCGAAACGGGAACTGGTAAAGAATTAGTTGCTCGCGCCCTTCATGAAGAGAGTCAACGCAACAATCACTTGATGATCTCAGTAAACTGCGCCGCCATTCCCGACACGCTTATTGAGTCCGAGCTTTTTGGTCATGAAAAAGGGGCTTTTACCGGCGCCGCTAGCAATCGCGAAGGTCTTGTGGCTGCAGCGGATGGTGGAACTCTGTTTCTCGACGAAATCGGTGAGTTGCCTTTAGAAGCTCAAGCTCGCTTACTACGTGTGCTTCAAGAAGGCGAGGTGCGTCCACTTGGCTCGGTTGAATCACGTAAAGTAGATGTACGTTTGGTAGCGGCGACTCATCGCGATCTACGTAAACTTGCTAAAGAAGGTAAATTCCGCGAAGACCTTTATTTCCGTATCAACGTGGTACAACTTACCCTTCCCCCGTTACGCGAACGAGGCAAAGACATCATTAATATTGCGGAATCTTTACTACAGCGTTACTGCACGCAATTCGGTAAGTCCCAATTAAGGTTATCTACCGATGCGGTAGACGCCATTACGTCTTACGCTTGGCCAGGCAATGTACGCGAACTTGAAAATGCAATGCAGCGCGCCGTTATCCTCTGCGAAGATAGCAATGAAATCAGTTCGCTTTTGCTTTCTATAGATACGGATTCACCGACACCTCATGAGACTTTGGATAACGGCAATGGCATCTTTGGACAACCTCGTACGCTTGGCGCAGCGCAGCGTCCATCGAAAGACGCGTCAGAAGATTTATCTCTTGAAGATTATTTCCAGCGTTTCGTCATAGAACATCAAGACTCAATGAGTGAGACAGAATTGGCACGCAAACTTGGCGTTAGTAGAAAATGCCTGTGGGAGCGACGCCAACGGCTTGGAATACCGCGCACAAAAAATAGTGCTTCCAGCCTCGCGAAATAAAAATAATTACAAAATTCGTACAATAATTGAGGATTTAAACTCGCATTTTCCAATCTGGCATTCGAAAAATAACTCTGTGCGATAGCGAACATAATAAGCTTGCGTTACTGATTTACATGTTTTTCGACAAACCCGTTGACTAGCATGCCACTCCGTTACCCCTAGTCACGAAACTGTTACCGAAGCCAAAAGTGTTACCTCCCCCACGAACTGGTAACAAAATTACAGAATTTTGTAACCCTTAGAAATAACAAAAAGTTATAAAAAGAACCCAAAAAACATTAACCCGCTAATCTATAACGATTTTTTTTTATTGGCACAGGAAGTGCTCTATGTCGAACACTAAAAACAATAAATAATAATAAAAATACTCAAATTAAAATAACAACAATAAATAATAAAAAGCAGAAGATTTCTAATAACAACAAGAAACAATAAGAAACTGAAATATTAATAAAAACAAAAAACAATAATAAGCAGAAACATAAAAATAACGAGCTCGACAAATAGAAAGACAGATTGAGCAAGACCAGCGCTAGAAGACAAAAGCAATAAGATACTAGAATAAAGCGGAAGACCAATTAGGCAGAGGATGGGATAGCAAGCAAGTTGGAGATGGGCACGGAAGCACCCATTAATTGCCTTAATGAGCACCTACGTTGTGCTACCCTCCCGACGGGAAAGCCAAAAGCTTTCCCGTTTTGCTTTATCCCTCTTACCAAAATCACATCTTAGATTTGCACCTACCTTTCAACACATTGAATATTTGGGCCAAGCTCGCGCCTTAATGACCACTCAGCACCCCAATTTCCCCTGCTAGACTGCTTCTGCTACACTCGCGCCCACTAATACGGCTGGATTCTAATCTTCATCCAGTCCACCATTTCTCTGCCAAATAGATATTATGCTGAAACGTTTGTTCGACTTTATTTCTTCACGCCACTCCGCACCTAAATCTGGCGGACCTCTGGTAATACCACGTGATCAGCACAATATCTCGCGCAAAAATATAAGCCCCGCTGCTATAAAGCTCATTAAGCAAATCGAGGATGCCGGTTTTAACGCCTATCTCGTGGGTGGAGGAGTACGCGATTTACTCCTTGGCAACCATCCCAAAGATTTTGATATAGCAACCGATGCCAAGCCAGAAGAAGTGAAACGCATTTTTCGCAGTGCAAGAATTATTGGTCGTCGCTTTCAGATAGTTCATGTGCGAATTGGACGCGAAATTTTTGAAGTGACCACCTTTCGTGGTCATCACGAAGATGTCGCTCATGCAAAATCCAAAACTGATGAAGGCATGCTTCTGCGTGACAATGTTTACGGTACTATTGAGACTGATGCAGCGCGACGCGACTTCACAGTGAATGCGTTGTATTACACCCTTCGCGACTTTTCTGTACACGACTACTGTAATGGCCTTGAAGATATCAAAAATCGCACTTTGCGAATTATTGGCGACCCTGCGACCCGCTATAAAGAAGACCCCGTGCGCATGCTGCGTGCAGTGCGTTTTGCAGGCAAGCTCGGGTTCAAAATAGAGCCTAATACCGCTAAACCTATTCTTGAGTTGAGCAGTTTGCTGGGCAATATTTCAGAAGCTCGTTTGTTTGAAGAAGTACTTAAGTTATTTCTGGGAGGCTCTGCCACAGCGACTTACCATTTGTTGCGCGAATATGACCTTTTGAAGCAGCTCTTCCCCGGTGCGGATGCTGCCATCAAAGCTGGCGATGAACTGGGCGCTGCACTTATAGAGCGCTCAATGATAAATACCGATAAACGCATTCGTGCAGAAAAAACCGTCACACCGGCGTTTATTTACGCCGCATTATTGTGGCCTGCTTTACAGCAAGAACAACAACGATTAGCAGAAAAGCTGCCACCGCAAGCAGCTTATCTTGAGGCTTGTCAAAACGTCATCAGTCAGCAGCTAGCACGCACATCTATCCCTAAACGTTTTTTAATCCCCATGCGTGAAATTTGGGATTTACAACATCGTTTACCCGGTCGTCAAGGTATGAGGGCATTGCGTTTGCTCGATCATCCACGCTTCAGAGCAGCGTATGATTTCTTGCTGATGCGGGAAGATGCTGGCGAAAAATTGAATGGTTTGGGAAGCTGGTGGACAACGTTTCAAACTGCCAATGACGAAGATCGCGAACTTATGGTGAAAAATCTTGGCAAACAAAATACATCCAGCCGACCACGTCGTCGACGCCCTCGCAAACCAACAGACGCAGCTCCCAGCGTAGACTAAACATGTTAGCCTACATTGGTATTGGCAGTAATTTAGACGATCCTTATGCGCAGGTAACCCGAGCTCTTACCGAGCTCGCAAAAATCCCCACGACAAGCCTGCTTAAGCGATCAGCCATCTACCGCAGCCGAGCTGTGGGCCCTGGTGACCAACCTGACTACATTAACGCCGCAGCCCTGCTAGAAACGAACCTGACACCACTCGCCCTACTGGATGCTTTACAAACCATTGAACAGCTCCATAACCGCGTCCGCATCGAGCATTGGGGCCCGCGCACGCTCGACCTTGATATATTGCTGCTCGATAACCAAACAATAGCGAGTGAGCGCTTAAAAGTACCGCATCCTTTTCTAGCCCAACGCAGCTTTGTACTTTATCCTCTGGTAGATATTGAGCCCGAACTAAAACTACCAGACGGCACATCCTTACACACGCTGATTGCCAAATGCCCGCGCGATGGGCTTGAAAAACTAGAGCACTGAAGCCTGCACCTAATGAACCGGAGTCCACTGTGAACGCTGTTTTTGAAGATTTGTCATTGGATTTAAGTAACATCACCCTGCCGCGTTATATAGCGGTAGAGGGTTGTATCGGCGTTGGTAAGACCACGCTCGCTCGCAATATCGCGAATTTATTTAATTACGATATGTTGCTTGAACAGCCTGAGGAAAATCCTTTTCTGGAACGCTTTTATAAAGATCCGAAATCCACCGCCCTGCCCACGCAACTATTCTTTTTATTTCAGCGCGCAAATCAACTTCAGAGTCTTCGTCAAAACGATATGTTTGAGCCAGTGCGCATCGCAGATTTTTTGATTGAAAAAGATCAATTGTTTGCACGAGTAACGCTCGATGACGATGAGTTAAATATTTATCGCCAGGTTTACGCAAAACTTTTAATTGATGCACCGCGCCCGGATCTAGTCATTTATTTGCAAGCGCCATTAGATGTGCTTGCCGATCGTATTCGTCAACGCGGAATTTCCAGCGAGCAACATATCAGCACGGAATATCTCAAAGCACTCAATGATGCTTACACCGAATTTTTTCATTATTACGACGGTGCACCGCTACTCATCGTTAACGCAAAAGATTTAAACCTAGCGCAAAATCGCGAACACTTTAAACAGTTGGTTGAATATATACTCACAATTAAAAGTGGGCGCCATTACTACAATCCAACTCCCGTGCTCTAACTTTTTCATTTGCTTTAAGTTTTAAATTTACTTTTAGCATTTATTTTTTTCTTTCTAAAAGATGAATCCACCATGCCCTACGGAACAATTAATCACAGCGGATCAGCTTCTCATAGCACCTCCACCGACAATAGCGCGCTTACCAAAGCTGTAACTATTAATACGTTACATAAATTAAAACGCAGCGGTGAAAAATTTGTAGTGATCTCTCTTTACGACGCGCACATGGCAAATATGGCGCAACGTTGCGGTGTGGAAGTTGTATTGGTGGGCGATTCGTTAGGAATGACAGTCTTAGGTTACGACAGCACCATTCCAGTCACCATGGAGCACATGATTTATCATGTAGAAGCTGTAGCTCGCGGCAATAAAAAATCATTGATTATGGGTGATCTTCCTTTTATGACTTACGCAACTCCTGAGGACGCGTTACGTAATTGTGCGCGCATCATGCAAGCAGGCGCGCATATGGTAAAACTGGAAGGCGGTGAATGGTTGGCAGAAACTATTCGCATGTTGTCCGACCGCGGTATACCTGTATGTGCTCACATAGGTTTAACGCCGCAATCAGTGAACAAATTTGGCGGATTCCGCGTTCAAGGTCGCGATCAGGCGCAGGCTGATAAATTACTTGCGGATGCAAAATTGCTGGAACAGTCCGGCGCAGATTTATTATTGATGGAATGTATTCCCGCTCCACTTGCTACGAAAATCACTAATGAAATTAGTATCCCAACTATTGGTATAGGCGCCGGTAAAAATACTGATGCGCAAGTATTGGTTATTAACGATATCTTGGGACTCACCGAACAGCCACCAAAATTCTCTAAAAACTTTTTATTGGAAACTAATGATATTCCTGGCGCTATGCAAAAATATGTCGCAGATGTAAAGGCGGGAATATTTCCTTGCGAAGAAAATAGTTTTAATTGATTTTTTTAACCCAACGTGTCATCTAAACTGGTGTTTTAAAATCCCTCTAATTTTTTCAAACGACAAACATAAAAAAGCCGGTACTGATAACAGCACCGGCCAAGACCATACTAGAGTACAAATAAAAGGGAATTCCAACAGGGCAACGATAAAACCCACCTGATGCCAGCGTGCAACTCAATGCATCCATCAGTATCTTAAGTATTGGCGCTGATTAAAAAATTGCCAGTTTTGAAAGAGCATTTTTTACATTGATTTGAGATAAAGCATTAAAAATCATTTGAAAAAGCTATAAAAACTCATTATTGCAACCAATATCAACGAAGCGGTAGAGAAACAGCATCATTTATTAGCGATTCCAGACGCGAAGCTGTAGCAGAGCGAACCACAAACTCATCCAACACTTTGCGTAACTTACTCAATTTGGTACGAGCTGCGCGGAACTCCACGGTAATAGGCTCATAAACCAAATCATGATCTAACACACTAAGCTTACCGATCTCCGATAATTCCGAATTCACAGCACTAATGATGTCGTAAAAGAAATCCTTGCGTTCAATAGTGCTTGCCTCCCAATAAGCCTCATCAAGCCCGGCTGATAATCCCTCCAGAACTTTTACCGCTTGCGCAATACTGTCGTTGCTCATATCTCACCTGTAACAGAACTAATGGACATTTAAATCGCCGCGCATAAATCAATTGGCAAGCCGTCATCTCGGAATTTCATGACTTGAGTATAGAAGAGAATCGCAAACACGCAGGACGCGCCATAATGCTGTCCTATGGCACAACTTGTACTAGCTCGCGCCCTAGGCCTCGACTAATATAGCCGCCTTGTTTGAGACCTCGCGAATGCCTATTACAAACTTCAGCTTGTTTCTATCAATCACCTTAATAGTGTCTGCCAGCCCGGGGCCGGTCATGCTTTCGTGTATGGCTAACGGTGGACGCCTTGGCATGCGCAAAGCTGTAATAGGAATGATCGGAGCCTGCGGTGGTAATTTGCTATTACTCGGTTTATCCGCGTTAGGCCTCGGGCTTATCGTGAGTCAAAACGATGTTTTATTTAATGTGGTGAAATGGGCGGGTGCGGGTTATCTAGCGTTTTTAGGTATTCAGATTATTAGAAAACCTGTAGTTCATGAGCAACTCGACGTGACTAAAATAACGTCGACAAAATCAGTATTTTTGAATTCATTTTTAATCGCGATAAGTAATCCCAAAGGCCTAATTTATTTCGGCGCACTTTTCCCGCAATTTATTTCTTATGAAAAGCCGATAGGTTCCCAATTTTTAATATTAACCGTTATTTTTTTATTAATAGATTTAATTTGGATGTTTGCTTACGCTATCGCCGGTAGCAACATTATGCGCTGGCTTAAATCACCCAAGCATCAAATTTGGTTCAACACCGTGTCAGGTCTTGTTTTAATTATCGCTGCAATTTTTATGGCGCTTTCAGGAAAAGCTTAATGAATAATAAATTTTTACTTATTGGTGTAACGTCGATTATTTCAATAGCGTTAGATCAATTCACCAAATACCTTGCTACAAAATATTTATTTATGCATGAACAATTAAGTTGGTGGAACGATTTTTTTGTATTGACCTACTCTATCAATCACGGTGCTTTTTTAGGATTGGGGAACAGCCTTCCTGAAGGAATTCGCAATTTAATTTTCAGTGGTTTGGTGGGGTTATTTTTAATTGGCTTCAGCATTTATGCCCTACGCGATAAAACAATGAATGGCCTGCAACATTTCGCGTGCGGATTAATATTAAGCGGCGGATTCAGCAATCTCTATGATCGCATCACCAATAACGGCGGCGTAGTCGATTTTATGAATATGGGAATTGGCGGTTTACGCACCGGAATTTTTAATGTAGCCGATATGGCAATAATGGCAGGTGTTTTTTTACTGATATTTTATTCATATAAGACAGACAAGAAATAATTTTTTTCAAAGAATATTTTAAGTGGTAAAAAGAATTGGTAACACCTACTGAATTATATAACTTCAGATTCTTCTGGCGAAAACAATAGTTTAATTGTATTCGTCAGAGAACTTCAAAAAGTAATTATTTCGCTAAAGAATCGCGAACCTGCGTCAAGGTTTTAGCTAGCTCCGTTCCCGCTTGTGAATAACGAATTCCCTGTTGTGCAAATTGCATTGCTAATTGAGTATTAGCTAGCTGGATATAGCTTTGCGCTAGTACGAGATAAACTTCTGGCGAGCGCCTATCAATTCTTAATGCACGCTCAGCGGTTGCTACGGCACCTTGATAATTTTTTGCTTGATACTGCGCGCGTGCCTGGCTTACCAAACTTGCAGTTGCATTGCTCGATGCAGCTGGGGCAGCGGGTGCTTGAGTGTGTGGCGTAGCTGCCGGTGGAGCAACGGGTTCGATTGGTTTTTCAGGTAATTTATCTTCAGGTCTTGGAATCGGTACTGAACTTCCAACTATGGGTGGTTCGGCTTCAGGTCTTACATGGCCAGCACAACCAACCAGTTGCGTAATGATAAAAATTAAACTTGCCGATAGAAAAATTCTTTTCACGATTGATCCTGTTAATTTAAATTGTTGATAAACAATTTCCGCTATGGCTATTTTTTAAATGTTAGCGGAATATTTTCTGCCACCAATGTTCTTCGCTGCCTGTTTTGATTTTACATTCAGCGGATTCCTTAGGCTTGTAATCGTTATGCAAGGGTAACCACATAGCGCCCTCGCATTGTTCTGCACTCAATAGTCCGGTTGCGGTATCTATCCAATCGTAGCTTACACCTTCCGGCGCTTGTTGGTTTACACCTTGGGTAGGTAGCTGCCGCATTAAATCGGCCCACACTTGTAATGCTCCGCTTGCTCCACTTAAAGGAGTTTTAGAGTTGTCATCTTTACCGACCCACACTACCGCTAAATGTTCACCGCTAAAACCGGCAAACCAACTATCGCGTTGATCATTAGTGGTGCCGGTTTTTCCTGCCAAGGGTAGCGATTGTGGAAATGAATTGTAAACGCTACGCCCTGTTCCTTCGCGCAATACGGCTTGTAATGCGTGCTGCAATTCGAAAGTACTTTGCGGTGAGAAGCGCTGATCCAACTCTATAGGATAACGTTTGAGTGGCTGACCTTCTGCATTCAACACTTCGCGAATAGCATGCAAAGATGTATGCACGCCTTCCGCTGCAATTGTGTGATACATATTAGTCACTTCAATCGGTGACATATCAACCGCACCGATCAACATCGATGGAACTTGTTGAAGCTCACCATCATAACCGGCAGCCTTAACCGTTTTAGCAACGGCTTTAACAGTGAGTTGCATACCTAAACGCACAGTTGCCTGATTCTCGGAATTCGCGAGCGCGAGATAAAGCGGCATATTTCC
>Ga0247739_10000263_pt1 | contig 18412 bp, 19 predicted proteins | sample UWRJL058202B2_FD_180943 | JGI IMG/M metagenome (GOLD analysis project Ga0247739, IMG submission 180943) | Plant litter microbial communities from Arlington Agricultural Research Station in Wisconsin, United States - UWRJ-L058-202B-2 | ecosystem: Environmental > Terrestrial > Plant litter >...
AGCAGAAATGGTTCCAATTAAAAAAGCCGCCGTGAAAAACAAAAAAGCGTATAGCAGATTGTATCTTGCCTGAAAAGAAATATATGGCAGTTCATAAATCCAGAATGTCTTAATTCGTCCCTGATCCTCATGCCGGTTACTATATAATTTGCCATGAAGCTGTGAGGTAAGCCCGTTCAGGTAGCGAAGGACTTGTGAACCCGGATAAAACGTTCTGGCATAAGAAAGATCATCGGTTAAAGAAATAAAGCGAGACGTAAGTTCATCAGGATCGTTTGTCTGGCTTTCTTCATAAGATTGCCAGCGTTGCGAATTGCGCTTAACAAAAATAGCTTCTTTCATAAACGACTCAGGAAGATATTGGAAAGTTACCGGGATTAACCTATTTTTCCTGCAATATAAACCAAAATTCTACCAGACAAACGTTTAGCAAACAATGAGTTTACAAATTGAAACAGCCCAAAATGTTGGTGTAGATTATGAAATAGCCAGTATTGGAGAACGTATATTAGCTCAGTTTATAGATTATGCCATTTATTTTATATGGTTTCTGGCCATAGCGGGAATGAGTGCGTTCATAAATACCAGTGGTTCAGGAATTTCTGAAACATGGATTATTACCGGAGGTGTGATGTTACCTGTGCTGCTTTATCCACTTTTGTGCGAATATTTTCTAAATGGACAAACAGTTGGGAAAATGGCACTTAAAATTAAAGTAATCAAATTGGATGGAAGTAAAGCTACGCTCAGTTCTTATTTATTGAGGTGGTTATTGTCCATTATCGATACTGGTATTTTTTCAGGTTTAGTAGCTATGCTTACTATTGCGATTACTGGAAAAGGCCAGCGTTTAGGAGACCTTGCAGCCGGAACAGCAGTAATTAAAACTGAGCCAACTATAAAACTTGAACATATCCTGACACCTGATCTTGCTGTAAATTATCAGCCTGTTTATCCGGGTGTGGCTCAGCTTTCTGATAAAGACATCAGGACGATACGAAAAGTATTAGCTACAAATAATGAAGAATTAATGGATACAGCCATGTCCAAAATAGAAGGTTTATTGGGTGTCAACAGCCTGGAACCTGCTTCTGTATTTTTGAGGACTATAATTAATGATTATAATTATTATGCAGGTTTGGAAGTTTGATTGAGTTATCCGTAGCACAGCTGATTCAATGCAACTCTTTCATTTTCCAATACTACCTAAATGCGTATGCTTGAAATCATCATTATATTTCAAACCATAACCAAAAAGCCTGTCCATTGCAGAATGTCCGAAAAGAATAATTCCTGCAAACATCATTTCCTGATTGTTCATTAATAAGCCCATAATTCCAACTAAAATCCCCAGACCTTTGTGATGAAAGAAATTGTATAAAGCAGCGCCGGCTTTTGTACTAATGATATAACCAATCATACTGAAATCAGGCACTAAAATTAAAGCCGGAAACCACCACCATGCAAAATCAAGACGGGTAAAAAGAAATATGGCAAGCAGCAATTCAGCAAAATCTTCCAGTTTTAAAAGAACTTTCATAGCTAAAAATCTTATAACGAAGTTTTTATCATTTCCACAAATAGCTTAAACGAACTTTGCATAAGCTCCACTTCACGATTATTTCCAAACATATCCATTCGTTTCTTTAAATGAAGCATAATTAATCCGTGCATATAACTCCAGATAGTCAGCGAGGTTATTTCCACATTACGATCACGCTGAAAATATTCTGCTTTAATACAATCCTGAATGACCAATTCGAGAACTTCAAAAGCTTTCATGCCGTCATCCCACACTTCTTCTTTACAGGCCAAAGCTTCCATAGGTGCCTGCATGACGAACATCAGGTCATACAATTCAGGATTTTCAACTGCAAATTTAATGTACACATTGCCCAATTCTACCAATCGCTCCATTGGGTCTGGCATTGATAATACAACCGAAAATTCCTGTTTTAACTTTTGAAAACCTACTACATGCAAGGCAAGCAAAAGCTCATTTTTATCTTTATAATATAAATAAATCGTTGCCGGGCTATATTCAATCGCATCTGCAATACCTCTGATACTTGTTTTTTCGTAACCGTTTTCAACAAATAATTTTTGCGCTCCTTTTAATATCAGATCACGCATTTCTTCCCGTTCTCTTTCCTTCCTTTCTATGATTCCCATTCTACACTTTTAATTATGAAGCAAATATGCTAAACAGTGTTTATTAATAAATAATTGTTAACAAAAAAATTATATGAAAAGTTAAAATTACCATTCAAACGACTAATCAATCAGAATCAAAAAAACATATTAAAAAAGTCTGTAAAACTGTAACATTTGAATTAACCTGGTATCTAAATAGCAAAAAATGGTTTTATCATGAAAAAATTCATCATTGCTTTATTATTACCGCCAATCTTTACCATTGCATCAGCTTTTTCACCCGAACAAGTTGCAGGTTTTCAGGATTTGTCAGGAAAGTCACACACAGCATATTTTAATCATTGCTCACACAATGTTTTTGTTGACAGGCAAGAGCAATTTACTTCATATGTACATGGATTTTGAGGAAATATATAAGACTTACTGGAACAAGGTTTTCCGGATTTGCATGGGTTATGTGAACGACCGCGACTGGGCACAGGATATTGCACAGGAAACTTTTATCACTGTTTGGCAGCAACTGCCAAAATTCAGGAATGAATCGTCTATTGGTACCTGGCTTTTCAGGATTGCAGCCAATCATTGTTTACGACAACTGGAAAAAAAGAAGCGATATCCAAGAGAAGAATTTCCATTACAAATTGCCGATCAACAGGAAACTTCAAATGACGAAAATGTTAATCTTCTTTATAAGTATATATCGGAATTGCCGGAAATTGACCGGCTTATTATTTCATTGGAACTGGAAGAAATGCCACAAAGTGAAATCGCCGGAGTTTTGGGAATAACGGAGTCAAATGTCAGGGTAAGAATTCATCGTATTAAAGAAAAACTTTCTATAAAATTTGCCACTTATGAACACGAATGATTTCAGGGAGATGTGGAACAAACAAATTACCACGCCTCAACCTTCGCAAGAAGACCTACTTAAAACGGTAATAAAACTTAAAAACAAAAACCGCAATCAGTTATTGCTCGCGTTTGTAAGCTTGTCATTAACGATTATTTTTATATTGGTGATAGGTTATTACATTGAACCAACATTAATTACGACCAGAATTGGCATTGCTCTTATCATTGCAGCAATACTTTTTTACTTGTTTTCTTCCAATAGTCTTCTCAGATTATTAATTAAAGATGCTGATCAGTCCCTGGATGTATCAAGTTATCTGCCTCTTTTGATCAAAATCAGAGAAAAACAGCTTTTACTGGGAACACGTGTTATGACCCTGTATTTCATATTACTTGCAGCCGGATTGCTTTTGTACATGATTGAATATACAAGAAGAATGACATTCGGATTTGGTTTGCTGGCTTACGGAATCACAACACTTTGGATCTTGTTCAACTGGATTTATCTCAAACCCCGTATTGTAAAAAAACAGCAGGCTAAATTAAGTGAAGCAATTAAAAATCTGGAAAATCTCAAGAATCAGCTTTCTTAAAATCTCAACAAAAATGCTCCTGAAAAACTTCATACAAAGCCTATCAGGAGCATTTAACAATTTATCCTTAATAATTATTTCTAGTCGTGCCTAACTAACTGAATATTTGCAATCAGTTTCACATCTTCACCAATAAGCATACCGCCGGTATCGGTCAGCTGCATATAATTGAGCCCAAATTCTTGTCTGCTCAACCGGCCTTCTACTTCAAAGCCGATTCTTATATTACCGTCTGAATCTCTTTCTGTTCCACCATATTCTGCATCCAGTTCAATAGGTTTGGTAATGCCCTTTAAGGTCAGCAATCCCGATAATTTATAATTGTCTCCTTTTACTTTATGGAAATAATTGGATTGAAATGTAATATGAGGAAATTGCTCTGCATCAAAGAAATCTGCGGATTTTAAATGCTCATCCCGCATTCCTACGTTTGTATCAATACTATTTACATCCAGCGAAAAGTGAATTTCAGCACTTTCAAAATCATTCAGGTCTGATGTTGCACCGCCTTCAAAATTATTGAATGAGCCGGTTATTGTAGAAATTACCAGGTGTTTGATCTTGAACTGAACATTCGAGTGTACCGGATCTACGACCCATTTTGTTATTGCCATGAGAATTAAATTTTAAAAACAGAAATCTATTGAATTTTATCAACTAAGTCAAAAATAAGTTCCGGCTTATACGTTAGAACGAAATATAGAGCAAAAATATCACACTTAAAATCACCTAAAATACAATCATTTAGAACAATTGAAATATTAAATTGTCCGCTAAAAAGAAAACTGGAAAAATTCTATTTCTGGTAGTAAAAAATCTTTAAATTAAATAATGGCATGGAATTTTTACGACGGGAAGGAATGTTATATTTACCAAACTTTATTAAATCGACGAATACATGAAGATGAAGGGAAGAAGCGTATTTACGTACGACGTATATGCTCCCACGACTGTAACTACAATGCTGCGTCCACGCCGTCAGGAAGGACAATCAATTATACAAGAGGGCTTTAATATTGAACCTCCCGTTCCATTTTCAGAATATACTGATATTTATGGCAATCCTTGTCAACGCACTATTTTACCGGTTGGACAGGTAACCATTACTACCGAAGTACAGGCACAGGTAAACCAAACCAAGCCAATACCTAATCCAAGTCCTGCTTACGTGCTGGTTGGCGATTTGCCGGACGAAATCATGCATTATATTCTTCCCAGCAGATACTGTGAATCAGATTTACATGAAATAAATATGCTGGCGATGGAAATTGCCGGAAATCTTACACCCGGTTATGATCAGGTTGAAGCAATCAGGACCTGGATACATAAAAACATCACTTATCAATATGGTGTAACTGATACAAGCACGACTGCTCTTGACCTGGCCAGGAATCGTATAGGTGTGTGCCGTGACTTTACACATTTAGCCATTGCACTTTGCCGGAATCTTTGTATCCCTGCCCGCATGACGGTTGGATATCTTGATAAATTAAAAGACATGGATCTGCATGCCTGGTTTGATGTTTATATCGGCGGAGAATGGTACACTTTTGATTCAGTTCAGGAAAAAACAGAAGGTTACCGCATTGAAATAGCACACGGACGCGATGCAGCGGATGTAGCAATGATTACTCAATACGGGAATGCTACATTAAAATCACTTCATGTGGAAGTGCAGCTGCTGGAACCGGAACCCGTTGGACAGCAGAATTAATAGTAAACAGTTAGAAATAAGTGTCCTCTTTACCATATAATTAAAAATAATAATCAATTTTCAACGAACAATACTCAAATGTCTTCTGATTTATTTGAATATTGTTCGTTTACAATTGCTTATTGAACATTATTTAATAATCTCAGCCTTCTATCACGCCAAGTTCCTTACCAACCTTCACAAACCCTTCCACCGCTTTTTCCAGATGTTCCTGGCTATGGCCGGCGGAAATTTGTACACGGATTCTGGCTTTTCCCTGAGGGACAACAGGATAGAAAAATCCGATCACATAAATTCCTTCATCCAATAATTTTGCAGCAAATTCCTGCGCAAGTTTGGCGTCGTATAACATGATCGGGACAATGGGATGCTCGCCTGGCAAAATGTCAAAACCAGCTTCGGTCATTGCTTTACGAAAATAAGCCGCGTTAGCTTCCAGTTTGTCACGAAGAGCCGTAGAAGAAGATAATAAATCCAATACTTTAATAGAAGCGCCAACGATGGACGGAGCCAGTGTATTGGAAAAAAGATAAGGACGGGAACGCTGACGGAGTATTTCCACTATTTCTTTTTTTGATGCTGTAAAACCACCTGAAGCACCTCCAAGTGCCTTTCCGTAAGTTCCGGTAATGATATCAATTCTGCCCATTACATTCCGGAATTCATGTGTCCCACGTCCGGTTTTTCCAATAAATCCCGTTGCATGGCATTCATCGATCATCACCATAGAACCATATTGTTCAGCCAGATCACATATTTTATCCAACCTCGCAATGGTTCCGTCCATTGAAAAGACACCGTCTGTTACAATCAATATCCGCCGGCTTCCCTGTGCATCTTTTAATTGCTTTTCCAGATCTTCCAGATCATTATGTTTATATCTGAATCGTTTTGCTTTACATAAGCGAATACCATCAATAAGCGAAGCATGATTCAGTTCATCAGAAATAATGGCGTCATTTTCTCCAAGTAATGGTTCAAATAAACCTCCGTTAGCATCAAATGCAGCAGCATATAAAATACAGTCTTCCGTCCCCAGAAATTCAGCTGTTTTACGTTCCAGTTCTTTATGAATATCCTGTGTTCCGCAAATAAAACGAACCGACGACATACCAAAACCGTGGGTCTCAATGGCTTCAATTCCTGCTTTAATTACATCCGGATGCGACGAAAGTCCCAGGTAATTATTAGCACAAAAATTGAGCACCTCTTTGCCATTATCCGTTGCAATCTGAGCTGCCTGCGGTGTAACAATTATGCGTTCCTTTTTGTATAATCCGGCAGTTTTGATAGCTTCCAGTTCCTGTTGAAGTTCGAGCTGAATATTTCCGTACATGATTTCTAATTTTAATGAGTTATCTAAAAATGAGCCGTTTACAGCAATTTATATTTTTACCAAATGATATTTCCTGCGTAATTCGGAAATCATTTCCTCTGTCATTTTATCCAGTGAATAAGCAGGTCGCCAACCCCAGTCTTTTCTTGCCTGCGAATCATCAATTTGTTGTGGCCAGGAATCTGCAATATCCTGACGAAAATCCGGCTTGTAACTAATCTTAAAATCCGGGATAATTTTACAGATACTCGCTGCAATTTGTTCAGGAGAAAAGCTGATTCCTGCCAGGTTATAACTTGTTCGGACACTAATTTTATCTGTGGAAGCTTCCATCAAACGAACCGTTGCGTCCATCGCATCATTCATATAAATCATCGGAAGCGTAGTATCTGCTTTCAAAAAACACTCAAAATTTTCTCCCTTTACAGCTTTGTGAAAAATATCAACTGCATAATCCGTTGTTCCTCCGCCCGGAAGCGACTGATGACCAATAATACCCGGATAGCGCAAAGAGCGAATATCAAGATTATATTTTTTAAAATAATAATCTGACCAGTTTTCTCCTGCTGCCTTGCTGATTCCGTAAACGGTAGAAGGATTCAGATAAGAATATTGTTCAGCTTTGTTTCCAATGTGATCGCCAAATACAGCAATAGAACTCGGATAAAATATTTTACGAACACCATTTTCCCGGGCTGCTTCCAGTACATTAAAATAGGTTTGCATGTTAATATGCCAGGTTTGCAATGGATTTTCTTCGCCTTTTGCAGAAAGAATAGCAGCCAGGTGATAAATCTGTGTGATCTTATGTTTTTGTAAAATACGTGATAATGCAGCTCCATCAGTGGCATCCAGCAATTCGAAATAATCCGGCTTTGTTTCCGGCTCACGCAAATCAGAAGCTATGATCTTATTTTCTCCATAAATTCCACGTAAATATTCTACGAGTACTGAGCCAATCTGACCGTTTGCCCCAATCACCAAAATACGTTCTGACTTCATCATATCAAGCATCTGTTAAAAGCATAAATCACTCGCAATTTGATATTTAAAGATATTATTTTCAAGAATGCTATACATTCTCAGCTAATATTACCGGACTATATCCATTTTAAAGATAATTTTACTTTTGAAATTGATATTCTTATTTATCAGCAGGAAATATTATTGCATCATGGAACAACTGGATAAAATCGATACCAAAATCTTGCAAATCCTACAAAAGGATGCCAAGAAAACGACAAAAGAAATTGGTACATTTTTAAACATGACCATTTCTCCGATCTATGAAAGAATTCGGCGTTTGGAAAGTTTGGGATTTATTAAAAAATATGTCGCAATTCTTGATAAAAAATTAATTAACCGTTCAGTTACAAGTATTTGTCAGGTTTCAATGCGCTATCATAATGAAGCATTTATAGAGAAATTCGAACAGGAAATTCAGAATCTGGAAGAAGTACAGGAATGTTATCACATGGCCGGGCAAGTTGATTTTCTACTAAAAATCAATGTTGGAAGTCTGGATGAATACCATGATTTTGTAAAGTACAAATTATCAAAGATTGACAATATCGGTGTGTTGAACAGCACCTTTGTGCTTAAGGAGATTAAGCATACTTCGGAGTTTTATATTTAGAGAGACTTGCCAAGTCTCAAAGACTTAGCAAGTCTAGGCCATGGCAAGTCTATCCAAGGCTTTTATTTCTTATAACGCTCAACCACAATATAATCTAACTTCCCATTCTTCAAATGCATCTGGACCAGCTCCCACAAATCTATTCCGGTTGTATAGGCAAAATACCATTGCGGTGACTGAGCCATCAAAGGATCGAAAGAAAGAGACACGTCTTTGGTCAATAATGAAATCCGTTCAAATTTTCTTGCGTAGATACCTTTATTGTAAATATTAAGCATTTTTTGATACAATTCTCCGGCTTGATCTCCAATGCGTACAGAAGATTTAGCATCTGATTTTTCCGGCCATTGTGAAAGTTTTTTTCCGCTGTTCAGGTAGATACTTTTTACTTTTTCTAATTCAATGGTAATTTGTATACCGGAATCTGTACCCTCGCTTTGATCAAGCAAAATGTATTGGTATAAAGGAATGCGGTTGCGCAACTGTGTTATATCAGAGAAAATATTGCTTACAACATTCACATACGAAACCCCATTCGATACCCGAAGTGACTGGATATTGGAATAAATCGTATCCGCTTTTTCGTTAATGCTCATCCCCAGATAACCTCCTGAAATGATTGTATCACGTTCAAGTAATGTTGAGAATCGCGGTTCAACGATAGGTTCAGTCGGATTGGGCGATCCGTCCATTTGACATCCAAAGATTGTTAAAAGTAAGGCAAAAAGGATTCCGGTTGAAATGTTTCTCATTTTGATTAAAATTAATTCATAGCTATTTAACCAGACCCGCGCATCTTTGAATTAGTTGTAATGGTTAGTGATATTTTATCCAATTCTTACCGGGATTAAGAAAATCACTTTGGCTTAATTATCGAATGGCTTTCGTCATTAGAAAGACATTTATCAGGCACGGTAATTCCCAAGACTACCGACTTGTCAGATTTTAAATACAACATCACTTTACCTCCAGCACAACAACCACCGGTAAATGATCTGATGCATATTTCTCATCAATTGCTTTGGTAGATAAGCTTTTAAATGCTCCGGCCGGCTTATACATGACATAATCAATTGTATTTTTTGGATTTATCATTGGGCTAGTAAGCGGACAATTTTCCTTGCAGGTCCTGGTAAAATATCCGTCAAGATATTGAATAACTTTGCTTTCCGGATATGCATTAAAATCACCTCCCAAAATCATCGGTAAACCGGATTTTTCAAAATGTTTGACAATTAATGCAGATTGTGTAAGCCGGGTTGTTTCTTTTAAATCAAGGTGTGTACTCGCAAAAATCACTTTTTTCCCTTTTGAAATTTCTACGGTTACCGCTGCAATTGTTCTGGTTTCTCCACCAATCGCAGGATCAACAGGTAATGTGAATCTTGTTGAATCCAAAATCGGAAACCTGGAAAGAACGGCTACGCCATAATCTCCGCCCTGATGGTCAATAGCTTTGGAAAAATAGAAATTCATACCCGTTAATCTGGCCAGTTCTTTTGCCTGGTTTATTCCTTTTCCGGAACGTTCCGTATTTACGTCTACTTCCTGCAAAGCCACGAAATCAGGTTTTTCGTTTGTAATCACACGGGCAATGGCTTCCACATCAATTTTATCCCCAGCCGAAGGCGGATTACAATGATGAAGATTATACGTCATTACTTTAAGATTTAATTTTGCTTTCACCGGTGGATCCATTGGACTGAAAACACCAATTGAATGACCAGATATGGAGATAAAAATAAAAAGAAGGATGGCTAATTTTTTCATTCGTTTTAAGATAAGTTTTGGCCAAAGATGGAAAAATAAATCAGAAGAGATTTTATTAAACTATTATGTTTTTATCGAATTTAAAATTCAGATATAAGTAGATTAAACAAGTTGTTTCTTATTGATCAAAATGACTTCAATTACATGGCTTTTGGAGAATTAAAAAAATCGGCAGGTAAAATAAATATTGAATTGCTTCTTGGAATCTCTGCGACCGTTCTGAGTTTGGTTGCTTTGATTGTATCTATTTTTCAAACCAAAATTGCCCGGGATCAGCAGCATGCAGCTGTGTGGCCCTATTTGCAAACGTATTCATCCAACACAGATAAATCTTTCGATTGGGGTATTGAAAACAAAGGTATCGGCCCTGCCCTTGTCCGTAAAGTCGAATTCACTTATGATACGATCAGTTATGAAGGTCCAAGAGAATTTTTGTGGGGCAGAATAGGCATGAACATAAAAGGAACAGGATTCGGTTGGATTTCTGATAAATCTGTTTTCAAACCAGGCGAAATCATGAGCTTGATTAGTGTATGGGAAAATGATTCGATTGAGCAGGAATTAACAAAAAATTTAAATACAAAATTATTCAATTTACGTGTTATTTACTCTGATGTCTATGGCAATTGCTGGCAGCTTGATCAGGGTAAAACTACGGAATTATCAGATTGTCCGGATTAAGTTTTCTGTTATCATTTGTATCTGAAAACGGTAGTGACTTAGACTTTCCAAGTTTTGAAAACTTGGAAAGTCTCTCAAACTCAAAAATTCCTTTTCCCAACATTAAAACTAATCACTTTACTTCCCGCAACACCTTTATCTGTCATTCCCTGAACCACTACTTTATAATTACCAATCTGGTCGGAAGTGAAGAATTGAAGTTGTGCTTTACCATTTGAATCTGTTGTTACATTAGGAGCCCAATGAAGCAGATTTCTGAAATCTGGCAAGCGACCGGCCATTTCAGCCGGAGTATTATATTTTGGTGCGTAAAATTCCCTTTGCGCTTGTACACCTTCATAAGGCAAAACCATCACACGCGGATCAAGTTCAAAACCGGCCAGATCATTTTTATATGTTGAAAAACTTGTGATACCGGTAAATGACATCGAACCCAGGAAATACCGGGAATTCATTAATTCTATCTTTTTAATTTTCAAAGGATCCAATTCCATCAGTTTATTGATATTAAACACAGGAATTCCATCCAGCAAGACAAGCGGATCGGTTGTGTAAAACGTATTGGGAACAAGTTTGTCAATCATTCTGAAATGGAATCCTTTCTGCCTTTTTCTAACCAGAACACCTTTTACATATTCCCGTAAAACCTCCTCCATGGTTGGAAATCTGGTAAAATCATCTAAAAAGTATTTCTCATCAGGAATACCGAAGAAGGCTAGAGAATCAGTTAAAACCGCCTTTTTCTCAGAAAATATACGCGGTAAAAATGCATTGCCGGTTTGCATATTAATACTGCGCGTTAAAAGCTGTTCCTGCAAGTTTTTATTAAACGAAAATGCAGGAATGGAAGACTTAGAGAATTGTTTTGAAAAAGGATTATTGATCTCAAATTTATACGTTGAATCTTTTGATAGGTCCGTCTGGATTGTGATTTCTTTTAATCCGGTAAAATGTTTTAACTCAAACATGACATTTCCACTTCTGTCACTTTGATTTACATATAAACGGGCTGGAAAATCCAGTGCGGCTAAATACGTATCAATGCCGGGAACAGGAGAATTATCACTTATTTTCAAAACTTTACCGTTAACAAAATGTCCGTCATACTCAGGAATATACTGATAATTTGGAACTGTATTATCAAATACTTCATCCCACTGAAATCTTCTCCAGCCATGAGAAATAATCAGATTATCAAGATCCTGATCTGTTTCCTTAGTAACATTTTGAAAATAATATGCCGGATTTTCTACATTTCCTTTAAGATCCGAAGTAAGGAAAAGATAGCTGGAAATATCATTTTGTTCCAATGCCTGAATACTATCAGATAGGAAAACAGAAACAGACAAATTACTCAGTTCAGCCATATTAGCACCTGAACTTGTCGTCAGATCCATCGTTACTTTTTCCCGTATAGCAAATTCCTGCTTGCCAATACTAGCGGCAATAGCCAATTGTTTTGCAGGCCTTTTGAAATACAGCCTTTCACAAATAGGTTTTAGCTTTTCATTAAGAATTGTAATATGAGAAATTCCTTCACCCAGCTTGTCGCGGTCAATCAGAAACTCTGCTTTATTTTTAGTTAAAATCTGCTTATCAGTGATCCGGTTTGTTTCCCTGGTATGCGTAATCATGTAAACGGGTATCGGCTCCTGTTGTGATTGACTTAAAACCGTCACCTTTACAAGTTTCGAGGTAGAATCCGTAACCCGCATAACATATCCCTGTTCCTGAATATCAGGCAGCGGATAATTGTATTTTTTTCCCTTATCATCTGTAATAACGGCTTGATACCTTCCGGCCGCCTGCGGTTTAAGCTTAAAATTACCTATTCCAAATTTACCCGCTTGAAATTTACCAATCGTGTCATTTTCCGGACCAACCACTATGCCTTTAAAATTAATACCTTTTCCATCCTGTCCAATTCCACGAAATGCAACTTTACTTTCAATGCCTTTTACGAGATAACCTCCTTCAGGGAAAAATTGTACATCGTACGTAACTGCCTTATCTTTTTCAGGTTCAGGATCAAATTTTGCAAAAGGATTAATGATAGAAACATTGGTTTCAAAGTAATAATCCGCACTGAAATTTTTCATCCAGTTAGTATAACATCTCACTTTATAAGTACCGCTGCCAATGGTTGCCGGAATTAATAATGAACCGTTTCCTTTTCCTGCCAATAAAGAAAATTTAGTCTGAATTATAGCATTATTCTCTTTATCAAGCACTTCCATATAAGCAACTTTGCTCATATCCAGAAAACGATGCGTGGAGCCATTCAGATAATACGCTTTAAACCACATTGTTTCCCCTACCAGGTAAAATGAGCGATCTGTGTGCAAATAGATCTTCTCCTGCAAAGCAGTTTTACCATAAAGATCAAACCGGTCCTGAATGGATTTCACCATCGGATCTGTCTGTCCGTATCCTAAAACCGGAGCAAAAAACAGGATAAAAGAGAAAAATATGATCGCTTTAATTTTCATTACATTTAATATCAATTGTAAATAAATATATCATTCCCAAAACGAAGGCTTCACAGTGGTTCCTCCCTGAGTGCGACAATCCGCACAATAACCTGTAGTCTGAAGCACCAAATCAGACTTTTCAGGCACATAACCGATCAGCAGACCGCTGGGAAATTTTATTGCATCAGAAACAAAAACCGTATCCGGCGGATTACACCTTGGATAACTACCTAAGCCGCGAGATATAAAAATTCTCTTTGTTGTTACCGTTGAAGCACTGAAATAACCAAAAATCAATTCCTTTGGATTTGTTGTACTTTTAATATTACCAGTTACCTGTGATGGCAGCGGATCAAACAGGCTACCCGTTCCCTGCGTAGTTTTTGCCAAATCCGTCCAGTACTCAAATCCAGCGCGTGACAATCCATATTGTTTTATCAAAATGCTGTATTTAAGATAAAATTTATTGGTATTTATCTGTACAATATTTAATGGAAGCTGCCTGATCTCATCTGAACTTAACTTAATAGTCGAGCCCAACATGATATTAGTAGATGGTACCGTCCGGTAACAAAGACTTATATCTTCTTTCCTTGATACAAGTGCCTTTTTTATCAAATCAACTTCCAATGACGAATAATAGGCTGTGCGGTATTGATAAGTTTCCTCAAATTTCCACTTATAAAAACGTGTGTTATTTTTCGGATCATGCGTATTTACTTTAATGACAATTGCATCACGATCCTGATCGTAATTATAAGATATACTGTCAATAGCAGGCGTTATAACAACAGGCACATCGTCGGATACATATTCCTTACCGTCCCTGGTTTTTATTGACAAATGATATTTACCTGATAAACTTACATTTACAGGTGGAAGAATATACATTCCATTTTTTGTTTCAATAAAATCATACTTTTCACCGGTTTGACCGGACACCGATAATTTGGCCCCGGTTTCCGGAAAGAATGCCGAACTTTCATTTGTATTCTGTGTGTGCCTTAACTCAATTTTACTGGTATCATTACCAACATTGAGAAAACCATCCACTACCAGATAACGCTCATCAGAGTTTACTTCGGGCGGAGAAAATGGTTCAATGCATCCATACATGAATGACAGCAAAGCACAAACAGCCAGAATTGTTATCAATATTTTATTATTTTTCACTTCTTTTTATTGTCTTATTACCTGGCTACTGCCTGAATACTATTTCAACAGCCTTAGTTTAATTATTCCCAGAATGAAGGTTTTGTAGTAACACCACCCTGTAACCTGCAATCGACACAATTGGCCTCAGCAACGATAACAGTTTGCTGGCGGGGATCTGCATAATATAAAAGTAAGCCGCTGGTTTCAAGTGCACATTCTTTTTCTCTTCTGGGATAACATGCAACAAGCAGTGTATCTGTTTCACATCTTGACAAAGCACCTAATCCAGGTGCAATGAATATGCGTTTCTTTTGTTCTGTAACCGCGCTGAAATAGCCAAAAACCAGTTCCTGCGCATCATTTACATTTTTAATATTTCCTGTGACCTGCGATGGCAGCGGGTCAAACAAACTTCCGGTTCCCTGTGTTGTTTTTGCCAGGTCGGTCCAATATTCAAATGCTTCCCGTGAAAGTGCATATTGTTTTACCAGTATACTATATTTAAAAAGAAGCTTATTACTTGGTATCGAAACGATGTTAATTGGTAAATCCTTGATAATATCCTGACTCAATTTTATGGTTGAGCCTAACAATATTGATGAGGATTTGTTTGTCCGGTAGCAGGTATTAATGTTATCCTTCCGTTCAACTACTGATCCGTTAGTTACATTTCCAATCACTTCCAAAGTTGAATAAAACTGGGTTCTGTAAGTCCAGGTTTCTTCAAATTTCCAGCGATAAAAACGGGTATTATTGGAAGGATCATGTGTATTAATATTGAAAACCATTGAATTTAAACCCAGATCCAGCCTTGTGGAAATACTATCAATAGGCGGCGTTTTCGTCACAGCCACAAATTCTGAAAGATATTCCTTTGCGTTTGTAGTTTTAATACGCAGTCGGTACTTACCCGATTGATTGATCTGGCTTGGCAGTAAAATATACAATCCGTTACTTTTTTCAGTAAAAGCATATATTTCACCTGCTTCTCCTTCCGCAGTAATTTTGGCCCCCTTTTCGATAACCGGATTGGCCGTTTCGCTCGTGTTCTGGGTTCTTCTCAGTTCAATTTTGCTCGTGTCCTGGCCTACATTCAGGAATCCGTCTACTACCAGATAAGTGTCAGGAGAATTTACTTCGGGAGGAGAAAATGGTTCGATACAGCTGTCTAAAACGAGCAGCAATGCAAAAAAACTAAATTTAAATAAATTATATTTCATAAAACAATGTGCTGCTTAAAACCTGAAATTGTAGGTAATGGTTGGTATTGGTTGTCCAAAAATTGAAAGCTGATATCCGTTAACTTTTCCGTTTATCGTTTGGAAATAAACAGAAGACGGATTTTTTCTTCCAAGCACATTGTATACAGCCAGAGTCCACGAACTATGTGCCAGTTTTTTAATTCTGTGATTACCTTCAATATTCATTGAAATATCTGTCCGGTAATAATCAGGAATCCTGAATTGGTTTCTGTCTGCATAATAGACTCTTTGCGCTCCGTCAATATAATATTTACCAATTGGAGGCGTATACGGACGACCTGTGCTGTAAGTAAAATTTAACGACATACTAAAACGATGGGAAAACCGATAATTAGAGATCATCGTAAAATCATGTGGCTTATCATAATTACTCGGATAGAAATTCCCTTTGTTAGGCGCATCCGGAGATTCCCGGTCTATGGCTCTAAGTAATGTTCTCGAATAAGTATAGCCCAGCCAGCCATTCAGTTTACCGGTCATTTTCTTGATCATAAATTCCACTCCGTACGCTTTCGCCTTGGTGTTGAGCACGGCTGCTTCGATGTTATGATTCATGATCAGGGAATCACCTCCCTTATAATCCAGGAAGTTTTTGATATTCTTGTAATAACCTTCCAGAGAAACCTCTACTTTATTTCCTCTGAAATTCCGGTAAAGCCCTACCGAAATCTGATCCCCGAGCTGCGGTTTAATATACCGGTCACTAAGCTTCCAGATATCCGTTGGAGATACCGTCATGGTATTGGTCAATAAATGGATATACTGCCGTAAAGTATTGTAGCTAACTTTTAATGAAAGATTATCAAAGACACTGTAACGCACAGAAGCACGGTATTCGGGTCCGCCATAATTCTGGATCTTTTTACCTGATGCATAAGTTTCTGTCCCGTTTTCATAAATGTAATCAATAGGGAAACCCGGCACATATTTGTTTACCGTTTTTGGACCAAGATATTGAAAATATGAATACCGGATTCCGGCAGTAATTGAAAGACGCGGACTTACCTCAAACTTATCTTCCACATATATAGCACTTTCCGTAGCCTGCTCTGCTTCCAGTTTGTCAGGAATAATTAAGGATTCGACTCCTCTTGGGGTGAAAGTACCCGGATTCAGTTTATAATAAATAGAGCTTAATCCAAAATTCAGCGTATGTCTCGGATCTATTTCATAAGTCAGATCAGCCTTAAAGTTGGACTGATTGATATTGAATTTCAGGTCAAATGAATTAAGTGGTAAACCCGACGCACCCATCGCATATTGATACCTGCTGTGGGAAGCTGTGAAAACGCCATATAAACGGGCATTAAAAGTATGTTTCCATTTTAACGCAGCAAGTTTATTTTGGTAACTGTAAAGCGTGTCACCATATAACCGGAAACGGTCATCACTCATGTAACCGGTTAAAAGCAAGCTGTTTTTTTCATTGATTTCATGACTCACATTTACATTTAAGTCATAAAAATTGGCCGAACTTTTATTGTAAGCCGGATTATCCAGCGTTTTGATCAGCCAGTTAGAATAGGTAGAACGCCCACCAATAAGAAAGGATGTTTTATCCTTAATAATCGGCCCTTCAACAGTCAACCGACCCGTAACCAGACCAATTCCACCCGAAGCAACGAATTTTTTCTTATTACCATCCCGGCTATTAATGTCGAGTACAGATGATAATCTACCACCAAATTTCGCAGGAATAGTACTTTTATAAATTTCAACATCCCGTAATACATCGGGATTAAATGCAGAGAAAAATCCAAAAAGGTGAGATGGATTGTAGATGACAGCGTCATTAAACTGAATTAAATTCTGATCCGTAGAACCGCCGCGCACGTTAAGTCCGGTACTGTTTTCACCAACCGATTTTATGCCCGGCAAGGTAAGTATGGTACGAAGCAAATCGGTTTCACCAAAAACGGTCGGAACCTGTTTAAGATCTTTTATCGTCAGTTTAACCGTTCCCATTTGCGTTCCAACTACGTTTTTGTCCATTCCTGCTTTCACAAAAACTTCTTTTAACGCAATCACACTTTCACGCATTTCAATGTCCAGCTTACCGTCCGAATAAAGTATGATCTGGCGCTGCGTTTCCCGCATCCCGGTGCTTTTAATTTTTATAAGATGTTTTCCTCTCGGAATTGTGAGCGAATAAAATCCTAATGCATCTGTTGTGACACCAATGGAAGGTGATTCTATGAAAACAGCCGCTCCAATAACCGGTTCACCCGTAACTGCATTGCGGATATAACCGGTAAGCGTTGAATTGCCGGGTGCGATGCGTGTTTTTTTCACCCCAATCTCATGCAGTTTACTTTCTGCGGAGGATAAAAGTTTCTCCTTTGCATCGTCTCCCGGTGCTGCATACGTTACAGGTCCGCTTTCTCCCGAACTTTCAGGCTCAAATAAACCTGGCTGAAGCTGGGTGATAATTTTTTGTCCCTGCGTAATATAAATCCTTCGTTGTTTATCAATCGCATACTCAAATTCGGAACCTTTAAATACCTGATCCAAAACTTCGCGGATAGACAAATTATTTACGTTCAGATCAAGCGCAAGACTATCGAAACGTGTTGCGTCGTAGTAAAAGTAATACCCTGTTTGGGTTTCAACTTGTTTTACAAACTCATAAAACCGCGCAGAATCCAGGCGCATTGTGATCTTCTTTTCCGGCTCGGTTTGGGCAAAGGAATTTTGAAAACAAAAAGCCGAACAAAAAAGAATGATAAAGAGTAGAGGTTTTTTCATGGTTTAGCTAACGTATCGTAGGTTGCAACAATTACTCCAATCG
>Ga0247739_10000264_pt1 | contig 18325 bp, 19 predicted proteins | sample UWRJL058202B2_FD_180943 | JGI IMG/M metagenome (GOLD analysis project Ga0247739, IMG submission 180943) | Plant litter microbial communities from Arlington Agricultural Research Station in Wisconsin, United States - UWRJ-L058-202B-2 | ecosystem: Environmental > Terrestrial > Plant litter >...
GCCTACAGATCGACATGAACTTGTTACGGGTGCCGGCTTTCGTTTTTTATCTGACGACGAAGTCGGAAGTGAAAACGTATCTTTCTCGCCAATGCAGCGTCGCAGTAAACTTTACAGTGCGTTTTTCCAGGACAAAATTACATTAAGTGAGGAGCGCTGGTTTTTAACGGTGGGCTCCAAATTTGAACACAACGAATATTCCGGCACAGAAATTCAACCTAATCTGCGTTTGCAATGGCACCCTACTGAAAAACAAATGTGGTGGACTGCCGTTTCAAAAGCTGTGCGAACACCTACACCTACTGAATCCGATGCAACGGCAACCTTATCAACTGGTGTAGTGCCAGGCACGACCTTTCCAGCACGCATCGCATTGGTTCCTAATGAGGATTTCAAATCTGAGCGGCTAGTTGCCTACGAGTTAGGTTATCGACATCAGGTGAACTCATCAATTTCATTTGACATCTCTGCGTTCCGAAATGACTACGACGATCTTCAAGCAAAGACATTTCAACCGTTGGAACCGGTATTGAGTGGCCCAAATGCACCTTACTTTCTTATCCCATTAAAACTCACCAACCTTATGTATGGCAGCTCTCACGGTATTGAGATGGCGATGAATTTTGCCGTGACCGAAAATTTAAAATTGGGGTTCAACTATAGCGGACTGCGCATGTCATTGACGGCTGTTGATCCAACCCAGGAAAGCGACGAGAAAAATTATCCCAAAAATCAAATGGGCTTGAAAATTTTTTGGAATATAAACGACGCATGGACGCTGGATAATACTACGACTTATGTTGATAAATTACCTGGATTGGAAATAGACTCGTACACGCGCGTGGATATTAATCTTGGTGGCAAACTCACTGAAAACGTAAGAGTGAATCTGGTGGGACAAAATTTGCTAGAGTCCACGCATATGGAATTTGGCAGCGTGACGGATATAAATACCGCTGAAATAGAACGAAGTATTTTTGCGAAATTAACCTGGATTCTTTAATGTTGTGCAAGCACTCATTAACAAAATCTTTAATCGGTATTTTTTACATAATCATGTGCGGTTTTTCCGCGCAGGGTTTTGCAGAAGAGATTGCTTCACCGCTGTATGAACAAAAAATTAAAGCCGGTTTAGTCTACAACTTAATTAAGTACACCGAATGGCCGAAAGCGGTTCTCACGACGCCCAATCAAGTTAAAAATAATTACAACCAAGCCTCATTAACAATATGTCTCTTTGGCGATGACCCTTTCGACGGCTACTTATCGCCACTGGAAGGCAGAACCGCGCAACAGGCAGTCATTTCGATTATCCATGTAAATAGTATTCCCGAAACTCAGAACTGTAGGGTGATTATCATTCATCGCAATCAGCGCAAACAGTTGCCAGATTTGTTTGCGGTGTTGCAACATAAAAATATCTTAACCATTAGTGATATAGAAAATTTCGCAGAGCTTGGCGGCATGGTGGAGCTCGCACGCCAGGAAGAAAAAGTCGTGTTACAGATTAATAAAAATTCAGTCGATAGTGCGAAACTTATAATTGATGCAAGCATGCTAAAGCTTGCCAAAATCGTACCTCCTAAGAGCGGTGCGCAATGAAAAATTCGCCGCTCTCTATCCGTATGACGTTATTAATTATGGTAGGCATGCTGAATTTATTGATTGCAGTCTTGATAGGTTATCGTGTTTATAAATCCTGGGACAATTACCAACAAGCCGAACATTTGAAGCAGGGCATTAGTATTATCAATGCGTTGTACACGGCGAATAAAAATTTATCACAAGCACGCGCATCTACATTATCCATTATGTATTCGACTGCAGAAGTGGCGGAACCGGTCTATCAGGATGTGTTAAAAAATCGCAAAGCGGTAGATGCCGCTTTAAATATGGCATTTGAAGGATTGGCCAAAGAGGAAATACACCGCAATAGTGGTTCGTTAGATCAACTAAAACACAAGTACGATATTTTGCTACAACGCCGTGCGCAAATAGATGTTGGATTAAATTTACCGGTTTCACAGCGAAGCCGATCAATAACCAATCTTTTTTTTGAAGAGAACACCGCGCTCATTACTGAAATACAAGATTTCATTTTAATTTATTCACGATCATTTCAAGGTATAGATTCCATTATTAGCCAGCATATGGTGTTTGAATATTTTGTATGGGATTTGGCGGAGTATTCTGGTGAAGAATACGCGATTATTGGCCAAATGCTGGCGGAAAATAAATACCCGACTCAGTTACAGCGCGAGCAGCTTTCGTTTTTACGCACACGTATTGAATACGGCTGGGCTATTTTGCGAAAATTTGCGCTCAATGAAGAGTTGGCTGAACAATTATTTCCGTTGATGGAAGAAGCCAGCACACAATATTTTTTCACCTTTGATCAGGTGAGTGAATTATTTCATGGCAATAATCCTGTTGGAGCCGATGCTTCCTATCCTATTAGTTCAACCTTGTGGCTGGGCATGTCTGCGCAGGCAGTAGATTCTTTGTTGGTATTACAAAACGAAATTCTTACCGAGATACAACAACGCGCGAATAAAATCGAGCTTGATGCAAAAAGTGAAATTTCAGTGAGTAGTGTGATTTTTTTATGTGCGTTTGCGATTAGCTGGTATTGTTGGTTCATCATCGCTTACCGCGTGGCGCGCCCTGTTAATGCCATGGTTAATGCACTTTACAAAGCAACCCATGAAAATATTTTTGAGATTCCAAAAATTCGTTATCAACATGAAGAAATCGGAAAGTTATTGCATGTTCTTCAGGTGTTTCAGCACAACGCGCAAAAAATGAAGCAATCTAATGAAGAGTTGGAGCGCTTCGCTTTTATCGCAGCGCACGATTTAAAATCACCATTGCGCGCTGTTGATAATATTTCGGAGTGGCTAGAAGAAGACTTGGAAGAAATATTGCCGGCGGGAAGTAAAATTCATTTAGACGAGATGCGCAAACGTATTCGGTTAATGGACAAGATGCTGGATGACACGCTCGAATACGCACGTGTCGATGCAAAAATAGATTCACACGCCAATGATATTGTAAGTGGCAGTATGCTAATTACGGAAATTATTGGTTTAATAGATCTACCGCCAGGATTTACTATTATTACAGGGGATAATTTGGCGAAACTTAAGGTCAAAAAATTACCCTTGCAACAGGTTTTGTTTAATTTGATTAATAATGCTGTTAAACACCACGATAAAATTCAAGGAACGGTTGTGGTGGACGCGGTGGAAAATACAACGGAATTTGTATTTTCAGTAAAAGATGACGGTCCTGGCATTGATCCACAATTTCACCAAAAAATATTTGAAATGTTTCAAACGCTACAACCCCGCGAAAAAAGCAAAGGGAGAGGAATGGGGTTGGCGATGGTTAGAAAAATTATTATCGCCAATGGCGGCTCCATTAGCCTTGAGTCTGCTGACAAAGAAGGCGCACTATTTCGCTTTACCTGGCCCAAATAAGTTTGACAAAAAATAAGGGGGCACTATGTTAATGCTCGGAGATGATATGCGTGAAGTCGTAAACGTTTTAGTAGTAGAAGACGATGAGATTGATGTTGAAGCGCTCAAGCGGCTTTTTGCTAAGCGCGACATTAAGAACCCGGTTTATTACGCTTCAAATGGTATAGAGGCACTTGCAATTATGCGTGGTGAAAAGCTTGAGGCAAAAGTACCCAAGCCTTTTGTTGTGTTGCTCGATATCAATATGCCGATGATGAACGGCCTTGAAATGTTGCGGGAATTGCGTGCTGATGAAATGTTAAGAGATACGGTAGTGTTCGTACTTACAACGTCGCCACGCGACGAAGATAAAGCCTTAAGTTATCAATTAAACGTAGCCGGATATTTTTTGAAAAAGGATATTAAAGAACTGGTTAGCTTACTTAGTCTTTATTGGCAGCTGAATGAATTTCCAGAAACTTGATTAACGCATAACTTTTTTTAAAAAACCTAATATAAAAATAAATATATGTTATCAATGTAGCGCTTGATCTTTTTGCAAGCGCTCTACCATTAAATCTACAAAGTTGCGAATTTTTGCGGAGGCATAACGGCCTTCACGGTGAACTATATGAATGGGAAGTTCTTTAGTATCTGCATTACTCAATAATGTTTTTAGACGGCCATCAGCAAGATAGGGCGCTATTTGGTAAGAGAGCAGACGCGTTATTCCGAAACCGGCAAGTGCGGCTTCAATCGCAGCATCATTTGTAGAAAAACTTAAACGTGGTCGCACGCGAACAGTAATGTTGTTAGAAAATTTCCATTCGTTAGACGCATTCAAACCATTAGCGGTGATGACGGTGTGATGCAGTAAATCGGCCGGTGTTTGTGGCGCTCCGTTGCGAGCAATATATTCCGGTGCAGCACACACAAGCCTTCGCACCGTACCGACGCGAATCGCATGCATGCTGGAATCTGCAAGCTCGCCAATGCGAATGCCCACGTCCAAACCTTCTTCTAATAAATTAATTGTGCGGTCTAAAAATAACGCGTTCACATCCATTTTTGGGTAGCGCTGCAAGTAATCTAAAATTCCCGGCAACACGAACAGCTTTCCAAACAAGACCGGCGCTGTAACCGCTAATTGGCCGCTGGGTTCGCCATTTATTCCAGTCGCGGCTTCGTCGGCGTCTGCGAGATCACTCAATATGCGTTTGGCGTCTTCGAAGTAGCGCTTGCCAGCATCGGTCACACGTACGTAACGCGTGGTGCGGGTTAATAATTTAATACCAAGGCGTGCTTCCAGATCAGCGACAGCGCGGGTCACTACGGGGGAGGATATGCCGAGTTTTCTTGCGCCTGCAGAAAAACCTTCATTTTCGACAACCGCGGCAAATATCTGTAGCTCAGTAAATCTATCCACATTATTCCTGTTTTGAAAATAATAAATTGCTTTTGGCAAGTATTCTTCATTCTTGCAGCAATTGGCAATATGGCCGCCGGGAGTTTTTGGCAGTCGACATTCAAGTGAAAATTGGAGGTATGAAATGGCACGCGCATTTGCAGACATCACTTTCACCGAGAGTGTTAAGGCGGCACAGTCACGGTATGGAAGCCGTGAGCAAAATACGTATTTTGAAAAGGCCGCTGACCCGCGTAATCTCATCGGCGAGAAGGAGCTTCACTTTATCCAAACGCGCGACAGTTTTTATCAAGCGACCGTGGGCGAGAATGGTTGGCCCTATGTACAACATCGCGGTGGGCCAACAGGATTTTTAAAAGTCTTGGATGAGCGCACGTTTGGCTATGCTGATTTTCAGGGCAATTTCCAATACATCAGCGTGGGAAATATCGACAACGACGACCGCGTTAGTTTGATCTTAATGGATTACCCTAATCAAAGGCGTTTAAAGATTTGGGGACATGCACGCATCGTTCATAGTGAGGAAGATCCTGAATTAGTGATGCGGCTGCAAAATAAGGGATACGCCGCAAAAGTTGAACGCGGCATTATCATTCGTGTAGATGCGCTGGAATGGAATTGTCCGCAACATATTACACAGCGTTTTACCGAAGCTGATGTGCGGCAAGCTGTAGCGCCTTTGCTAGCGGAAATCGAAGAGTTGAAAAGTTTGCTTGCGAGCTATGAGTAGTCATTATCAATAGCCATCACCTACAGTCATTGCCAGCAATTATTAAAGGAGAACAAGATGTCTAACGAATCCCGTCCACCACTTCCACCTTTCACGCGCGAGACGGCCATCCAGAAAGTACGCGCTGCTGAAGATGGCTGGAATAATCGCGATCCCCATAAAGTTTCATTGGCTTATACACAAGATAGTTGTTGGCGAAATCGCAATGAGTTTTTAACCGGACGCGATCAAATAATTGTTTTTCTCACTCACAAGTGGGCAAGAGAACATGAATATCGGTTAATAAAAGAATTATGGGCTTATGAAGGTAATCGTATTGCCGTACGTTTTGCTTACGAGTGGCACAACGAGCATAACGAGTGGTTTCGGTCTTACGGCAATGAAAACTGGGAGTTTAACGAGCATGGGTTAATGCAAAAGCGCTATGCGAGCATTAATGATTTAGCGATTAATGCGAGTGAACGAAAATTTCATTGGCCGCAGGGCTCAAGGCCTATCGATCATCCAGGCTTGAGTGATGTAGACCTTTAATTTTTATGGCGAGTGAAGTGCGGCCTGAATATCCTAGGCCGCAATAGATCTCGTAGAAGAACTCTTTTGTTGTTTGGCCTTTCGCACTAATTGATGCAATAAATTAATTCCCTCTGGCCAAATGCCCAAATTCGATTGGCTATTAATATGGCCGACATTTTTAATCCGCAAATAATCTGCTCCCCACAATAGCGACCAATAAGCCGCTTTAGTTTCGGTCATCCATGGATCATCGCTGCTCGCTATTACTTTTGCACTCACGGGTAAAAAATTTTGTGGTAATTGGTTTGCGATTCCAAATTTATCCGGGTCAGCAGGGGCAACTAAAAGTAACGCGGCAATTTTGTCAGGGAATTCTGCTGCGATAGACGCGCTGGCAAGTGTCCCGAAACTATGCGCTATCAAAACGGCAGGCGTTTCGAGTTTTGCGAGTACGTCGATAATGCCCGCACGCCACGCCGCTAAATTCGGAGTATCCCAATCATCCACATGAATTCGTTGGCTTTCCGGCAGGCGCGCTTGCCATAGGCTTTGCCAGTGTTTTTCATCGCTATTGTGCAGGCCGGGCACAATGACCACTGGCAAATTTTCGACCGCCTTGGGTAAATATAAATAGTCAGCGTTTTTGCCGAGACTATGTTCTTTACCGGGTTTATTAATGTGATGCGAACGAATGTTTTTAGCAGAAGACATTTTGCAGGCTCCAATAAAAGTATGGGGAGCAGCTTAGTGGCTTTTATTTCGGCTGAAAAATAATCGTTTTTTATGAGCTTATTCCTTTTGCCAATACGACGGCACGTAAATTATGAAAGTTATAAGCTAATAAAGAATCGGTATTTTTAGTTTCACAAAACTGTCATTAGTATGGCCTCCGTCGCTAGCCAACTGGCTTAGCCATCATCAATAACGCTAAACAGATTGTCTGGAACTGAATCATGGCAAATATCCATAAAGAGAATTTCAGTATTGACGAAGATGTGTTCGCAGAAATAAAACGTCAGCTTGCACACATCCAATACGGCTCTTTGGAAATTCAGATTCATAACGGCCAAATTGTTCAGCTAGAAAGACGCGAGAAAAAGCGCTGGGGAAAAAGCGAAAACGCTAAATAACCGGTTGTACACACACTAAGCCTGATAAAAACGATGTAACAGGTTTTTTAAAATGTAAGAGCGCCGGCCAGGAAACTGGAAGTCGTATGCCCACTTTGGAGATTAGCATGTCATTTCATCAAAAAGGATCGGTTAGCCGGTCAACAAAATTTGCGTTAAAACTTTTGCCATTGGCAGTAGGAGCTTTAATTTCTGCAACTGCTTCTGCAGGTTTCCCCACCGTGTACGGAAAGATTTTTGTAACGGCAAATACGTATGACTTGGAAAAAAATAATTTTGCGGTAGCCACACCTGCAGCTGGAACCACAGCGGCAACCTATAAAAACACAGGGGCAAACGGTGTTGCGGTGGAGCTGGATTCATCAGCTATTGAAAGCAGCGGTTCTCGTCTTGGTATCGTAGGTGACTTCGGTGCTGCTAATGATTTAACTGTTTTCTATCGTATTGAATACGGTATTGATGTTGATAATGGTACTAACAGCAATGGCCGCGAATTAACCCAACGTAACGTGTTCGGTGGTGTTCGTGGTGATTGGGGCCAAGTACTGGTTGGTAAAAACGATACTCCAGTAAAAACCTTGCAAACCACTAGTGTGTTGCGTACTGATCTTGACCGCTTCAACGATTACCCATTGGCAGATATCGCCAGCTACATCGCGGGCGAAAACCGTCCTGACAATGTGATTCAATACACCTCGCCAATTTTGTTGGGCGGATTGGAAGTTAACCTCGCGCTTATTCAGGCAGAAGAAACGGGTGTTCCCGTCAGCGCTACTAATCAACAAGACGATAACGGTTTTGGTTCAGGTAAATCCGTATCGGTTGTATACGGCAAAGCTAAATGGTATGTAGGTGCGGCTTATGAAAGTAACGTTGCAACGGCTGACACCGCTCGTTTTGCAGGTGAAATTACCTTGGGACCAGTCAAACTCGGCGGCTTCTACCAAAAATCAGAACGTCATGAAGATTACGATACTATTGGCGGCTTGACGTCTACTTTCGTTGGCAGCACCGGGACTACCCTGGGTGTGCAAAATGGTTTGAATCCGTTGGCTGAGTGGGATGGCGCGGCAAATACAGCCTACAAAGAACAAGATGCAACTGTCATTAACGGTCAATGGAAAATTTCTGGACCATGGGTTGTGAAATTCCAGGCTGGTCGCGCGACTAGCACTCCAAGCGCTGCTTTTGCAGATGTGAAAAGTGATGCAGCCGCTCTAAGTTTGGATTACAACCTTACTGATGCAGCGCGTATTTTCGCATTCGCTACCAGACTTAAAACTAAAGGCGACGTAGCTATCAATACAGTTGCTAGCGTGGATAAAGCTGCTGGAGTGGGTTTAGATTTCAGATTCTAAGCGTGTAGTAGACGGTGGCATTTGTCGCCGTCTAATCAATGAAGTCTCCGGTGATTTTTCATTTATTTTCCATGCCAGGAATTGCATCATGAAAGCTTTAAAAAAATTAGCGCTCATCGCAGGCGCTGTGTTGCTGTCATCAGCGACATTTGCGAAAGATGTAAAACTGTTAAATGTATCTTATGACCCAACGCGTGAACTTTATCGTGAATTTAATACTGCATTTGCGAAATATTGGTTAGCAAAAACCGGCGATAAAGTGACTGTTGAACAATCGCATGGTGGTTCCGGTGGACAATCGCGCGCAGTAATTGATGGTTTGCAAGCAGACGTTGTAACTTTTGCGTTGGCAGGCGATATTGATCCGCTGTATAAATTTGGAAAATTAATTCCAGAAAATTGGCAAACTCGTTTACCAGACAGCAGCGCTCCTTATACATCGACCATCGTATTTTTAGTGCGTAAAGGCAACCCAAAGAAAATCAAAGATTGGGATGACTTAATTAAAAAGAATGTTGAAGTTATTACTCCTAACCCGAAAACCTCTGGCGGTGCTCGCTGGAATTATTTGGCGGCTTGGGGTTTTGCTAAGAAAAAATTAGGTTCTGATGAAGCTGCACAAGATTTCGTTAAAAAACTTTACAAAAATGTGCCTGTTTTAGATTCAGGTGCACGTGGCTCAACAACAACTTTCGTACAACGTCAAATTGGCGATGTATTGTTGACATGGGAAAACGAAGCTTACCTGGCTGTAAATGAATTAGGTCCAGATAAAGTTGAAATCGTAGTGCCTTCTTTATCTATTTTGGCAGAAGCATCGATCACTGTTGTTGATAAATATGCTGATGCGCATGGCACTCGTGCTGTTGCTGAAGAGTATTTAAAATATCTCTACACTAAAGAAGGTCAAACTATTATTGCCAAGAACTTCTATCGTCCTCGCGACAAAGAATTGTTGGCAGCAAACGCTAAAATTTTCCCTAAGATTGAATTGCTAACAATTGAAGATTTTGGCGGATGGAAAAAAGCACAGCCTGAACACTTCGGTGATGGCGGTATTTTTGATAAGATTTACCAGTAGTAAACAAGCGAGTCACTTTTTAAAATTTGCCAGTGGTCGAAAAGCTACTGGCATTTTGTTATTGTTGACTTACATTTTCCAAGTTACCTGACCACAGGTACTGACGAGATTTTTTGAATGAGTGTTTCAACTGTGACTGAGTCGCTACCTGTTAATGTTCATAAAAAGCGATGGGTACAAAAATCAGTTCTTCCCGGTTTTGGTTTATCTTTAGGTTTCGCAACACTATACGCAAGCCTTTTGGTATTTATACCCTTGGCTATGTTGGTGATAAAAAGTTTTGAATTACCGCTTGATCAATTATGGGATGTTGTAACTAACCGCCGCGCGCTGGCGAGTTATCGTTTAACATTTGGTACATCTCTTATTGCTGCAACTATTAATTTAATTTTCGGATTAATTGTTGCATGGGTTTTAGTCCGCTATTCCTTTCCCGGAAAACGTATTATAGATGCAGTGGTAGATTTACCATTCGCATTACCTACAGCAGTGGCCGGCATTGCACTCACTGCTATTTACGCCCCCAACGGTTGGGTGGGCCAATGGTTTGCATTACTGGATATTAAAATCGCTTACACGTGGATTGGTGTGACTATCGCGTTAACATTTATTGGTTTGCCATTTGTTGTGCGCACAGTACAACCGGTATTGGCAGACTTGGAAACTGAAGTTGAAGAAGCTGCTGCCAGCTTGGGCGCGAATCGTTGGCAAACGTTTAAACGTATTATTTTTCCTGCATTATTACCTTCGCTGTTAACTGGTTTTGCATTGTCTTTTGCCCGTGCTATTGGTGAATACGGCTCGGTGGTTTTTATCAGCGGCAACATGCCCTACAAAACCGAAATTACACCTTTATTAATTATGACTAAACTCGAACAATTCGATTATGCCGGCGCAGCAGCGTTAGGTACGGTAATGTTGTTGTTCTCTTTTATTTTATTATTGTTAATTAATTTGCTCCAGCATTGGAGCCATAAGAGAACAGGAGGTTAATATGGCCGGTACCATTTCAAATTTACACAGCAGTAGTGCAAAAAGAGTTCAGGGCGCTACTACTGAAGCCCGCTGGATTCGTTACTCATTAATCTCGATTTCTCTGGTTTTCCTGGCGTTATTTTTAATCATGCCTTTAGTGGTTGTTTTTGTGGAAGCCTTCAGTAAAGGTGCGGGTGTTTATTTCGCTGCTATTACTGAGCCTGCGGCTGCACATGCCATTAAATTAACCTTAATCGCCGCTGCTATTGCTGTGCCACTAAACGTTATTTTTGGTTTGGCTGCAAGTTGGGCTATTGCGAAATTTCAATTCCGCGGAAAACAAATTGCGATCACTTTGATTGATTTACCTTTTGCGGTTTCTCCCGTTATTGCCGGTTTAATTTATATGTTGATCTTCGGAGCCCAAGGATTATTTGGCCACTGGCTAATGGATCACGATATTCGAATCATGTTTGCGGTTCCGGGGATTGTATTAGCAACGGTATTTATCACCTTCCCGTTTATTGCACGCGAATTAATTCCATTAATGCAAGAGCAGGGCAAAGAGCAAGAGGAAGCCGCTATTACGCTCGGTGCCAGCGGTTGGAAAATGTTTTTCCGTGTAACTCTGCCATCTATTAAATGGGGTTTGCTCTACGGAATTATTTTATGTAATGCGCGTGCCATGGGTGAATTTGGCGCGGTGAGTGTAGTGAGCGGAAAGATCCGCGGTCAAACCAACACTATGCCTCTGCATATAGAAATCTTATACAACGAATATCAATTTGCTGCCGCCTTCGCTGTTGCATCTTTACTAGCACTACTTGCATTAGTGACGCTAGTACTAAAAAGCGCATTGGAATGGCAAGCCGCACGCGAGCACGAGCTTGCAGTTCGCACCGCACAAGCGCAATAAAATATTTATGAAAAATATCTGGCTCATCAAATTATAGATGATGTCAAAAAAGCACGAGTTGGTCCTCGCAGTGCGAGTATGACGACTCCTCGTTTAGGCTAAAAAATTTCGAGAAAATTATGAGTATTGAAGTCCGTCAACTGCATAAAACCTTCGGCAACTTTACGGCGCTGAATAATGTTTCATTGGATTTCCCCACCGGCGAATTAGTCGCTTTGCTTGGGCCATCAGGCTGTGGCAAAACTACACTCTTGCGGATTATTGCTGGCTTGGAAAATCCAGACAGCGGCAGCGTATTTTTTCACGGCGAAGAAACAACAGACGTTCATGTGCGTGAACGTAATGTAGGATTTGTATTTCAACATTACGCTTTATTCCGCCACATGACAGTGTTCGATAACGTTGCCTTTGGGTTAAGTGTTCGCCCCAAAGAAACTCGCCCAAGCAAAGAAGAAATTAAAAAACGTGTGCACGAATTATTAGAGCTCGTTCAGCTCGATTGGCTGGCAGATCGTTATCCGCACCAATTGTCCGGCGGCCAACGTCAACGTATCGCACTTGCACGCGCGCTTGCGGTTGAACCAAAAGTATTATTGCTTGACGAACCATTCGGTGCACTTGATGCAAAAGTGCGAAAGGATTTACGCCGCTGGCTGCGTCGCCTTCACGATGAATTACACATCACATCCATTTTTGTAACTCACGATCAGGAAGAAGCGATGGAAGTTGCAGATCGTATTGTCGTTCTCAATAAAGGTAAGATCGAACAAATTGGATCGCCGGATGATATTTACAATAATCCAGCCAGCCCATTTGTTTACGATTTTATTGGCCAAGTAAATTTATTCCGCAGTCGTGTTGACAAGGGCTGGGCGCACATTGGCGACTACAAATTACCAGCGCCAGAGTTTGGCACCGTAAATAATAAAACTGCTATTGCCTATATAAGGCCGCACGATATTGAACTGACGCAAGAAAATAGTGAAGGCGCAATTCCAGCGCGCGTTGCACACGTTAGTACAGCGGGTGCAGTGTTGCGCATAGAACTTAAAAATGATTTAAGTGATGATGTTATTCATGTGGAATTGCCACGCTCCCAAGAGCGTTCGCTGGATTTAAGTGTTGGTGCGCATGTATTTGCCAAACCGACCAGTTCAAAAGTGTTTTTGGAAGATTAATGGCGTGTATATTATTTAAATTTTACGATGCGTTTTTTTTAATAGAAAAAGCAGGCAAGTAGAACCAAGTTAATTATTTCTGAATTTTTATCGTCATAAAAAGGCTAGCTGGTGATCCAGCTGGCCTTTTGTGTTTTTAATAGTAGTAAATTTTATCAGGGTTCTCAAAATAGCTTTTCATCAGAAATTAGCGACTCACTAAAAGCACGAATTAAAAAATTTGAAACGACATAGGATTCTGTAGTGCAAGCTAATATTGCGAGCCATAAGTTGTGATCAGTAGTTGGGGGTAGATCGAACTAATAGATTTAGTTAAGAGACAGATTGAAAAGTTTACCCAAGATTGAAAGACCCTTAAAAAATTGTTATAGCCGCAAATATATCAACTACGCTTAAAAATAAACCCGCACTAGATGCGCGGCAATTCCTATAAAACCTATACCCCAAAGGATTCACCATGCTTGGCTTTTTTAATAAACAAGAACTTATGGTCGCGCAGGAAGAAATTGCTACGCTGCGCCGTGCACTTAATACGCGCGATTCTGACTTGGCAACGGCCAATCAAGAGGTTGAAAAACTGCGCGCTAATATAAAAAGCGACAGAGCTGAGCTATTGCGAGTAAAAGATTTGTTAGCACAACTGCAAGCCATGGCTGACTCCATGACCGCGATTCAGTCGAGCTTGGGTAGTTTTGCGTCGAACATGCACGATGAAAAAGCGCGTGCTGCAGATATGCAGGCTACGTCTGCCAGCTGCAGCACGGCAGTGAGTTTAATTTCGGGACACTTGGGCAAGCTTGCCAATGATTCGCAGGTATCCGCTACGCGTGTGGGTGAGTTGGACAGTCGCGCGCAACAAATTAGTGGCATAGTAAATTTAATTAAGGGCGTTGCCGACCAAACCAATTTACTTGCACTTAATGCAGCCATTGAAGCAGCGCGTGCTGGTGAACAAGGTCGCGGCTTTGCTGTGGTTGCAGACGAAGTGCGCAGCCTCGCGCAACGTACAGCGCAGGCAACGGGCGAAATATCAACGCTGGTTAGCCAAATGCGTGAAGATAGTGCTGCAAGCCGTGAACAAATTGTTTCATTTGCACAACAAGCTGATTCATTTAGCAGTGATGGCGCTGAGGCGGCTAAAACAATTAGACATATTTTAGATATTGCAAAAATTTCAGAAAAAACTACGTCGGCAGCGTCATTGCGCAGCTTATGTGAAGTTGCAAAAGTTGATCATGTTTTATCTAAATTTCGTGTTTATCGTGTCTTGTTTGGCTTGTCCCACGAAACAGCGAGTGATTTCTCAAATGGCTCGCGTTTGAATTCGCTGTTAAGCGGACATAGAGATTTGGATGAACCGCAAAATGCATTGCAACGTGAAATTGTATCCGCCATTGAGGCTAATAGTCGTGGTAATTCCGAAGCCACGATAGCCGCCGTAAAACGTATGGAAACGGCAAGCGTCCGTTTAATAGAAGCGTTGGAGCGACTGGCGCAAACCGGCGAGTCTAAATTCAATCACCACTAGCTAACTTATTTACATTAAGTTACAGGTTCTTTTTTCAGAAGTTAGCTGAGAATTTTATTTCGCTAGTTAGCAAGCGCCGCTTCGATAGCTTTTGTCAGATCTTTTGAATCCGGTGCTGTGGTGCTGCCAAAGTGTTTAATCACTTTGCCGTTCTTGTCTAAAAGATATTTATTAAAATTCCATTTAGGCGAGTTAGATTCTGAACCCAAATATTTGAATAAAGTGTTCGCTTCATCCCCACGCACATGAGTAGGCGCAAGCATGGTGAAGGTTACGCCAAAATTCACGAAACAAATGCCTGCCGCTTTGCTCTCATCGTTGTCCTCCTGATTGAAATCATCGCTGGCAAAACCTACAACGACCAAACCTTTTTCCTGATACTTCTTGTTTAATGCTTCCAGCCCTTCAAATTGCGATGTGAATCCACAATGGCTGGCGGTGTTGACGACCAGCGTCACTTTATTTTCAACAAGCTTACACAGTTCGACGGAGTCTTTCGAATGCAATTTGCGATATTCGCCCTCCAAATGTGGCGCGCAGTTTGCGAAAGCGGTGGAGGTAATTGTTCCCATGCTTAATACTCCAAAAAAAAGATGTAAAAGTTTCATAGGTAATCTCACTTGCAGTTTAAATGGATTAAGTGCGGCAAAAAAAGCCTGACAAATAAAAATACTAATACGCAGCACATGGCAATCTGGATGATTAACACGCTCAGCAAGTGCCGAAGCGTGTGTGCGTACTTAAGAATGACTATAAAATAAAATGATTTTAAGCTGATAATTGATACATCAGAAGCGTCTAAAACCAAAAAGAAAGATAAAAACGAAGGACATCCGCTTTCAAACTATAGAGCGGCTCTTCGCCTACTTTAAAGCCACCCTCTGGCACTTTTGCTTTTGAAAAATTGTCGTAATCGCGAAAATCATCATAATCAATTTTTATATGATCCCAAAATAAATTGGCTGTGCTTTTTTCGAAACCGGGAATTGCCCAAGGAAGTTTGTAAGTTAAACCCAAGCCGAAAGTTTTGGATGAAAATGGGCTCAACTCTTTATCGCGCGCTAAAAACGTTTGTGATTTTTCAAAGGGAAATAGATCACTGTAAAAGTCAGCTGCGGTTTGGCTGTAAACGCGATATTTTATTTCAAGCAAAAAATCTTTTTTGAAGTCTTGTATATATCTTAATTCCGCATTGTTTGCGCTAACGCCCCAGTTATCTGTGTAGTGACGAACCTCCGCACGTATAGATGCTGAAAAAGGTAAGTGATACATAGCACGTATGCTTGCTGCATCACTATTATGTGTTAACGGATACATTTCCGGTTTTGAAGCACGTTGGCCATTTACGTCCAGATAACTGTAAGAACGGTAAGGATTGTTTAAACAACTCTCACCTTCAAGCATATCAATGCATGCTTCGGTATCGGCTTCAACGCTTAATTCGGTAATTAAATTTCGCGTTAAAATTTGCGAAATGTTTAAACTGTAAGTGCGTCGTTCTTTATCGAGTGGGCGAAAATCCGGATCCGTTTCGCCTTCAAGGCTGCCTTCAATTTTTCTATTCTTGAGAACCTGATCTTCGCCAAAACCAAAACTAAAATTCAGCGTGGTTAAATCACCAAAAAAAGTCTGGCTTATGCCCAGGTTGTAGGTTTTTGCTTGGTAATCATTTTCATCGCTGGTGGTGTAACCCAAATTAAATGATGTGCGGTCATGCATGTAATCAATGCCTACCGATTTTTGCTTGCGTTCTTCACTGTAACGGCTGCCAGATGAGTGAACATCGATAGACGCGCTGCTTACCAAGTCAACATAATAGTTTGCGGAAACTGAAACAGACCTGCCAATATCTTTGCGCACTAAAATGGACGGGCCTGAAACCTTAATGCCACCACCTTCATATTGGTGTTCAAGAATATCCACGCGTTCATCCGGCAACACTGCTGCAGCTACAGGAAATATCCAGAGTGAACATGCGACTAAAAGCAAATGCCCAAATGCTGAAATTATTTTTTTATTAATTACAGCCACAACCGCCTCCCGCGCCGCCATCAGCACCTTTCGCGCCTTCGCGCGCATCATGAACGTGCGAGAGGTATGAGTCAGAAACAGGGTCGCGACTAAAACTCATTATAGAATCAGCAATATTCTGACGTTCATAAGGCTTTACCCACGGTTGAATGCCGCACCCGGAAATCATGCATAACATAAATATTCCTAGCGCGATTCTTTTAGCGGTCATTCGCGAATGAGCTCCTGAATTTGCTTAATATATTTTTCTTCATCGCCAGGCGCATAACCGCGATCAATGAAACGGAGATTACCTTTCTTATCGATAAACACGCTGGATGGCATAGCTTCTACTTTATATAAACTGCTCAGTTTTGATTCGGGGTCGAATAAAATTGGATAGCTAACTTTAATTTTCTGCAATACTTTTTGCGCATCGGTAGTGTCTTGGTCAACGTTAATGCCGTAAAGAACAAAACCCATTTTTCCGTATTTTTTACTTATGCCATCAAGCAACGGCATTTCTTGACGGCAAGGACCGCACCAGGACGCCCAAAAATTTAACATCACTACTTGCCCGCGTTGTTCAGCGAGACGAATGTTTTCACCTGTTGAACTTTTGAGCGTGAAATCAGGTGCAGCATCAGCAAATGCAACAACACTTATTGCAAATACACCGACCAGGGAGAAAACAGCTTTTTGAATAAATGATTTCAACAACATATACGCCTCAAATTAAGTTGGAAATAGTTAATTAAAAATAAAAATTCTATTAAAAGAAAATGGAAATACCCAAGCGCCCTTCCAGGTTATTGGTATCTTTTTCCTTACCGAATAAATCGTGCGTAAATGAATATTCACGCATACTTAAATCAATAGAAAGCCAATCGGTAGAGTAAAACCGCAAGCCTGCACCAAAGTTGTAAGTGAAGTGATTCTTGTCGGCAAAATGCGTGTTCCCGGCACCTGCTAGAACATAAATGTTGGTATCAAAATGAAATTTTTTGGTGACGTAAACTTGCCCCGGTAAAATATTGTAGCCAAGCGCTAAATTGTAATAGCTTAAGTCGCGTTGTTTGTCGGTAAGCAATTCCACCCCACCGCCTAACAATTCAAAGCTGGTTTTTTGCAATTTGCTGATACCGAAAGCAGCCTCGGTAAAAAACCGTTCAGTAATATGATAGGCAAAACTAAAACCTGAAACTTCATTAGTGCCAAAGTCTTCAATAGTTAATAAGCCGTAATACAAACCCAATTCAAAATTTTCAGTATCAAGATCGGATTCTTTAATTGTCCGACGCTTTACATCAGGCGTAATGATTTTCCCCAATTCATCATCGTCGGCAGTTTTTACTTCATCGGCATTTGCCGACCATGAAGTTGCTACAGCCGTTATCAGCAGAACGCCAATTAGAAAAATACGCTGAATCCGATTTTCCATTCTTTAACCTCTTCATTGGAATTATTGCTGGTAAGTATGTAATCGTTGGTGAGCTCAGCACGCAAAAAAAAGCGTCCGGTAATGTGCACATAGGCTCCCAGACTCGCTTGAAACAAACTATCGTTACGATCTTCAGATTTTACCAGCGTTGTACTTGGCGTAGTTGCGATTTCTCCCGCCGCTATACCTATATAAGGTGATATGTACCAATCGGGAAAAGGTTGATGATTAATGCCGAGCGCGAGAATTTTACTGTCTGAATATTCACCGGTATTTTGTGCAAAGCGAATTTCGGAAGAGAGGTTTTTTGTAAACCTGTATCCTAAATTTAAATCAAACGATTTTGCCCCATCAAAATCTCCGTAACCCGCACTAAATTCAAATCTATCGACAAGGTAATCCGCTTTTTTGGTATCGGGGAAATCGGGTTTGTTACCGTCGGGGCTGAGCGTTAACGCCATATCGTTGCGATTGATCCAGCCCGTTATGCCGCGTTCAGTTTCGACTTTTATCCATTCGGTATACATTTTTAGCAGAGTAATTTTTTCGCCGCGCTCTATCACATGAAATATGGGATAACC
>Ga0247739_10000265_pt1 | contig 18268 bp, 17 predicted proteins | sample UWRJL058202B2_FD_180943 | JGI IMG/M metagenome (GOLD analysis project Ga0247739, IMG submission 180943) | Plant litter microbial communities from Arlington Agricultural Research Station in Wisconsin, United States - UWRJ-L058-202B-2 | ecosystem: Environmental > Terrestrial > Plant litter >...
GCCGCAATTATAAAGTTGGTAACGATCCAAATAGTTTATTGAATATCGGATTGGAAATGGCCACCATCGGCAGCAAAGGAAACGACCATGTGTACAAAGCAGTCCTCTTTTTGGATAATGACAGTCAACCTTGGACGTTGGAAATCGATAACCAAAAATTCTATAAGCCTGGCACTTCTTACTACGGTCTTTTAAAGCAAGGAAATACCATATATAAAATACTACCGGTACAAAAATTTAAAGAGAGCCATGTAAAGGTAGGAACCATTGGCGTAGAAATACACAATGCTAAAGATGAGCCCGTAGCAGCGGTTTCAAAACTAGACAACCCAATCGTGTATTTTAATACAAAAAACGAAGACGAGAGATTTATGTTGGCCAATGCCTGTGCTGCCATATTGGTACAATCAGTAAAATAACACACCCAATCCACACACAACCAATATATGAAAAACACATTATCTTTTACCGCAGTTATTTGCTTGTTCACCATTATCACATTGACTGGTACAAGCTGCAAAAAAAACCATACGGAAACATCCTCCAAAACATACACTAGCACTGGATTTTCTCAGTTGGTAGTTGGAGAAAAGTTTGAAATCGTCGTTACCAAGGCTGCTACTTGGTCCATCACTGCCATCGGCGACCAACAAGACCTCAATGATTTGGTAATGGACACTTCTGTTCCAAAATATCTAGAAATTACCTACCGCACATCCAAGAATAACAGGAGCAAAATGATGGTATACATTACGATGCCGTCGCTCACTGCCTTTTATCTGCATGGCCAAGCCACGGCCAATATCAGTGGTTTCAATAATGGCCCCACTTTGGATGGCAACGTCTCCAGCCAAGCAAAATGCATTCTTGATGTGAATTTGCCGCACATAGAGTTGTATGCTAACGCTCAAGCCATTATACAAGTTTCGGGTAAGGCACCTCAATGCCACATCACCACTACCGGACAATCGAACATTCAAGCATATTCACTGGAAACAGACCAGGCCATAACAAAAGCCGGCGGTCAATCCCATATCTATATACACGCACACACAAAACTGTATGCTGAGGCATCTGGACAAAGTACCATCCACTACCGTGGCACACCAAACACCAACTTCATAATCTCTGGACAAGCGAAAATCGTAAAAGAGTAACTGGAGAGAAACACTAGCTAAGATGCTTTACATACCAAAATATGTAAAGCATTTTTTGTAAGATATATTAGTCAACATACATCAAATATTGATTGCAGGATCGACTCTAAAAACGTCAATCCAACAGTACCACTTCATCGTGTCCATCTTTTTCTTCCCAAAGCACTTTTACTTTTTGAGAAATAATGGTGTCGATCATTTTGCCGGTATAATCTGGCTGTATCGGCAACTCTCGGCTAAACCGTCTATCTACCAGCACACAAAGTTCCACTTTGGCTGGGCGGCCAAAATCCAATAATGCATCCAAAGCGGCACGGATGGTACGGCCAGTATATAACACGTCATCCACTATCACCACTTTTTTGTTCTCTATTGAAAATGGAATGTCTGTTTCATTGGCCATGTGGAGCTGCTTCCGAAAATCGTCCCTATAAAAAGTTATATCCAACTTTCCGTACATGATGGAAGGCGAAAATTGATGGAGTGCTGCCACCAAACGATTGCTAAAGGCGATTCCACGTGGCTGTATACCGATAATGACCGTATCTGCAAAATCCGCATGACCCTCGGCCACTTGATGGGCCAAACGGCGTATGGTAAGGGCCAGTTGCTTATTATTAAGGATTGTCTTCAAAAACTTTGTGTTTTGGGGTAGCAAGATAATGAAGAAGGAAAAAGTAAAATAAAAAAGTGAAAATTAAAAGATAAGAGGATAAATATGCGCTTATGTCCGCAGCTAGTCAATGCATTATTAATACAGGTTGTTACCATTTATCCAAAATGACGCCTTGTTTGTAATTGGCACAACGTCGTTTCTTAACTTCACGATCCAAATAAAATCCAATTATGAAAAAACTGATGTCTGTGCTGCTGCTTTGTGCTGCTACAACATTTGCCTTTGCCCAAGAAAAAGGTATGCATTTTGAACACAATACTACTTGGCAAAAAATACTTGCTAAAGCGAAGGCTGAGAACAAATATATCTTTGTTGATTGCTTTACCACTTGGTGCGGCCCTTGTAAACAAATGAGTGCCAAAGTTTTCCCGTTGCCTGTAGTAGGCGATTTTTACAACGCAAAATTCATCAACGTAAAAGTTCAGTTGGATACTTTGAAGGATAAAGCCGGCAAAATCCTCGATAATGAAGAAGTAAAAAGTTGGTATGCCACTGGCGACGAACTGGAGCTAAAATACAACGTAAAAGCCTATCCGACCTACTTGTACTTTAACCCAAATGGTGAAATTGTTCACCGTGCTGTTGGATCATCAGAAGCGGATAAGTTTATCGCTAAGGGTGAAGATGCACTGGTACCAGAAAAACAATATTATGCCATGAAGCGCCAATACGAAGGCGGAAAGAAGGACGCTAAATCATTATATACTTTGGCCAAGGCCGCCAACGAAGCATACGACCAACCATTTTCTAAGGCAGTGACCGACGAATACCTTGCCACGCAAACTGATTTGCTGACGCCAGAAAACATTGGCTTTTTGGCAGACAATATCACCGCAAGCAAAGACAAAGGATTTACAGAATTACTCAACAATCCGGAAGCGTTCAATAAAGTAGTGGGCGACGGTTTTGCAGAATCAACCATACGTAGCATCATTATTAGAGAAGAGGTGGTACCTATTCTTTTCCCTAAAGGACAAAAGGCAGCAGAGACACCAGATTGGGATGCTGCATTAAAAGCCGCTACGGCAAAATATCCTACACAAGGTGCAGAAGCAGTAACTTTTTATAAAATAAATTATTATCAAAGAAAAGGGGAATGGAACAACTTTGGGCCAGCCGTGGTGGATTACATGAAGTCTTATGGCGCCAATGCTTCACCTACCCAAATGAACAGTTTTGCTTGGACAGTTTTCGAGAATTGCGAAGACATGACCTGCGTGGCCAGCGCTTTAGAGTGGAGTAAAAAGTCATTTGCAAAAGACAATAACCATATGTTTATGGATACATATGCAAACTTGCTCTATAAATCTGGCAAGAAAAAAGAAGCCATTGAGTGGGAAACCAAAGCCAAAGACCTAGCCGTAAAAGCTGGCGAAGACGCTAAAGATTATGTAGCCACCATCGAAAAAATGCAGAAGGACGAAAAGACTTGGTGATAAATTAAAAAGTAAAAAGGTTCCATGTTCAGCCACGCTACGCTTGAACATGGAACCTTTTTTATGTATCCTTCTTCGTCGCCATTCTTTTTTAACCGCCAACATTCGGCTCAGCTTATTGCTTTTTACTTTTTACTTTTTAGGGCGTGCCACCGCTGGCCTTGCTCTCCGCGGTTCAAATATTTCCTCAAGGGCGGCCATCGGTGTCGGGCTATGCACTGCTAGTCCTCGGCGCCGAATCAATACCCAAGCTTTGCAAGGCAAATGCTTGCGGCGCCTGTGGGCTATCCGTTTCTATCCCTCACGCAGCTGAAGCAGTCACCATCCACAACACGAACATTCACTTAATTTAATATGTAAAACAAAGACCCCGAGTATTTGTCGGGGTCTTTGTAATTGCGCTATTTGAAATATGCAGATGTATGCAATGGTACAAACCAGCTAAAACTCTTCTAGTCCATCCAATCTGTGTCATCTGTGTGCCAAACAATCTTATGCTTCCGCCAAAAATGGATACCTGTAATCCGTTGGCGGGTTGAAAGTTTCCTTGATTGTTCTTGCACTCAACCAACGGTAAAGGTTCAGTATACTGCCCGCTTTATCGTTCGTTCCGCTTGCTCTAGCGCCGCCAAAAGGCTGCTGGCCTACTACCGCTCCGGTTGGCTTATCGTTGATGTAAAAGTTACCAGCGCTGTTACGAAGCTTGTTGGTAGCCAGTTCCACTGCATAACGATCGTTGCTGATAACGGCACCCGTTAAAGCATACGGAGATGTGCTATCCACCAGATCCAACGTTTCTTCAAACTTGTCCGCATCGTACACATATAAGGTAAGCACTGGGCCAAACAATTCTTCGCACATGGTCACGTAATTAGGGTCGGTGGTTTCTATCACCGTCGGCTCAATAAAATAGCCTTTGGTTTTATCGCAAGTGCCACCTACCAAAATAGAGGCAACGTTACTATTAGCCACTTCTTTTATATAATTTTCCAACTTATCAAAACTCTTTTCATCTATCACCGCATTGATAAAATTGGTAAAATCTTCTACCGTACCCATTTTCATGGATTTGATTTGTTCCACCAGTTTACGCTTTACTTCATCAGCAATATTGCTCGGCACATAAGCCCTGGAAGCCGCAGAACATTTTTGCCCTTGATACTCGAAAGCGCCACGAGCCAAAGCCGTAGCCACCACCGCAGGGTCTGCACTTTTATGAGCTATCACAAAATCCTTACCACCAGTTTCGCCTACGATCCGAGGGTAACTTTTGTAGTTCGACATGTTCTTGCCAATGGTTTCCCACATCAAATTGAACACACCCGTACTTCCGGTAAAATGCACCCCAGCAAAATCCCGATGGTTGAAACAAACCTTTCCAATTGTAGGGCCATCAATATAAACCAAGTTGATTACGCCATCTGGCAATCCGGCTTCCTTTAAAATCTTCATGAACATTTGTGCGCTGTACACCTGCGTATTGGCAGGTTTCCAAACCACTACATTGCCACACATCGCAGCACTGGCGGGCAAGTTGCCGCCGATGGCCGTAAAGTTAAAAGGCGTAATAGCTAGCACAAAGCCTTCCAGCGGACGATATTCCATGCGGTTATACATGCCGGGGCTGCTGATGGGCTGCTGGCGATAGATATCACTTAAAAAATGCACGTTGAAGCGTAAAAAGTCGATCAGCTCACAAGCACTATCGATCTCGGCTTGGTATGCGCTCTTGCTTTGGCCCAGCATGGTGGTGCCGTTCATGAAGCCACGGTATTTTGTAGCAATAAGGTCGGCAGCTTTCAAGAAAATGTTGGCCCTGTTTTCCCAGGCCATATTGGCCCATTTGTCCTTGGCCGCCAAAGCAGCGGCAATGGCAGCTTCAGCATGGCTCGCATCACCCATATGAAACTGCCCCAGCAAATGGCCCGTTTCATGCGGTGGGCGTAATTCCACTGTTTTGCCAGTGCGTACTTCTTCGCCGCCAATGTACATGGGCACATCCACGGTCTGGCTTTTTAGTTCGGCCAAAGCCGCCTTCAAGGCTTCTTTTTCTTTACTACCCGGCGCATAATTGAGAACGGGTTCATTGGTAGGTATGGGGTAATAAAAATCTCCGTATTGCATGTGATTATTTTAAAAAATTATTGACATGTTTATTTATGTTCATTTTGATTCTATCCCAAGTGTCACCAATTAAAGTCCTCGGGCTTTCACTTTCTTCAGCATCATCAAAATAAACCAGAGCAGTTGGAATTGAAATAATCATCTGATTATTAGGATATTTTTCATTATACCAATTTATAATGTTATCTAAACCATGCTTGTCCAAAAGTAAACTGATATCGTAAAAATCTTTTTTTACGCCTCTTTTCAAAATGGCAAAAATTTTCATCGCACAGATGTCAGCATCAGAATAAAAACGAATACCATCAACAATTTCCACCGGCCTTATAATTGGAAATTTATAATATTTGACCAAATCAATTTTCAACTCATCTATAAACCCAAATACTCCAATGGGATTCAATAGCGACCCGCAAGTAAAGCTTGGAAAACGTTCGGCTACCTTTTCAAAAATAATTTCGTTTGAAAAATTGACAGAGGAAAATAAATCTAAATCAATCGATAAGCGATGTCCATATTTTAAAGATAATGCTGTACCTCTAACAAGATTGAAATCGGCAAGGGCTTCAATTGAGAGCAATCCTTTTAGTATGTACAAGGTATGGGGTTCGACTGATTCAACATGTAACATCTAAAATCCTCTTTTTTTAGATTAAAAATATTTTTGGCCAAAACAAAAGTTTGATAAAATAAATATTTGGCTGAAAGAAGCGCTTCTTTTACTTTTTCGTCTCCATAAAAACGCCGGACTTGTCTAATATCAGAAACATCGCCTCGCTCAAAAGCTCTAACGATTACAAATTTTGAACGCGCCAGATAATCAATGGCATCATAATCAACATCCCAAAAAATTCGCTTTTGCAAACTTGGCTTTGAACTTTCCATAATTATTTAATTGAGTTAATACAACTTAATAACATAAGAAATACCAAAAAAATTGAATGCACATCGTCTCAATATTGAAATGAGAGCAATGTGCATAACGGTTATTTTAATTCACATTTTCCGCCTCTTTCTCGCTCATCAAATAGGCTTTGATGAAACCATCCAATTCTCCATCCATTACTGGGCCTACATTGCCTACTTCGTAATCGGTTCTATGATCTTTGATCATTTTATACGGGTGGAAAACATAACTACGGATCTGGCTGCCCCATTCTATCTTTTTCTTACTGCTGTTGGCGGCATCTTTTAAAGCATTGCGTTTTTGGAGCTCCATTTCGTACAGGCGGCTTTTCAGCATCTGCATGGCGAGTTCGCGGTTGCCCAACTGGCTCCTATCTTGCTGGCATACCACTACGATACCGGTTGGTAAGTGGGTCAGCTGAACCTTGGTTTCCACCTTGTTCACGTTCTGTCCGCCTGCACCACCGCTTCGGGAAGTTTCCATTTTTACATCGGCCGGGTTCACTTCAATTTCGATGGTATCGTCTATCAAAGGATATACGTATACACTTGCAAACGAAGTATGCCTGCGGGCATTGCTATCAAATGGGGAAATACGCACTAGCCGATGGACGCCACTTTCGGCCTTTAAGAAACCATAAGAGAATGGCCCTTCAAATTCGAGGGTAGCACTTTTAATGCCAGCACCATCGCCTTCTTGGTAATCCACTTCTTTTACGCTCCAGCCTTGTTTTTCGCCGTACATGCGGTACATACGCAAGAGTATCTGTGCCCAATCCTGACTTTCGGTGCCGCCTGCGCCGCTGTTTATTTGCAGCACGGCTGGCATTTCATCCTCTGGTTGGTTGAGCGTGCTCTTGAACTCGGCATCTTCAATGGCCTTGATGGCTGCATTGTAGGCGATGCGTACGTTTTCCTCCGTTTCTTCACCTTCTTTCCAAAACTCGAACAGGATGGCGAAATCCTCCACGGCCGATTCTACGGCTAGGAACATATCGACCCAATATTCGTTTTGTTTTGTTTCTTTTAGGATGGACGTGGCACGTGCATTGTCATCCCAAAAGCCGGGAGCCATGGATAATTGTTTGTCGTTTGCTATTTTAGCTTCTCTGTGAGCGACGTCAAAGAAACCCCCTCAAGACCACCACACGGTCCCTCATAAACTTTAATTGTTCTATTGTCATAGCTGCGAAAATAAGGTTTCTGTTTGATTTGCCGGAAAGTGGCGAAAAGAGAAGTACGGCATGAAGGTTTTCTTTTTGCCGGTAAGGTGGAAAGACGGGAAGGTTGATTTTTTTGTGTATGCTGATTTGGCCTAGGATTTGGAAAGCCTTGAAGAATCTGTATAAATAAGCTTGTTTATTAGTGAAAAGAACATATAATTATCTGCTTACTACGACTGATTGTACTCGAGCAAACAGGCTTCCATGGCTTTATAGGTTTTCAGTTTTAAGGCTGGCAAATCCTTCATTTCCAAACCTGCTACTTCAATGTCCTCCAGGATAACGGCCCTTGATTGCCCAGGCGTGAGCGATAGCACGGATTTATAGTGCAATATTTTTGCGGTATCCAAAAAAACAATGGGCTTGATGGCGGTTTGTGTTTCGATGGCCAAGCGGAATGCGCCGTCGTAAAAACTTTTGAGTGGTCCGCCGGTTTCATTGAAGGTTCCTTCGGGATAGATATAAATGGAAATGTCCTTTTGCATAAAGGCCTTTAGCTCGCCGATACTTTTGGCCCTTTTTTTGGCATCGCTACGATCTACCATAACGGTTGAATTGCGGTACAGAAAACCGAAAATGGGAATTTTGCTCAGCTCCATTTTGGCCAAGATGCGGAATCGTTTTTTGCGCAAAGCCATAAAAATTACCGGGATATCCATGTAGCTGATATGATTGGCCACAAATACATATTGCTTTCCCTTGGTGATGGCCGCTTTATAGATGTTGCGATGAAAAATACCGACCATCGGCAACCAGATAATGGCCCAAATTCTACATAAAGTATTTACGATATTACCGCCGCGAACCCTGCCCAAGGTGGAGCCTATTAAAACAATAGGAAAAATAATCAACAGCAACACTACAAATGAAACATAAGCATATATACAGTAAACCCATTTTATTGGCATCGACAAAGCAGGCGTAGGTTTATATTCGTTCATATCTTATGAGGTGGCTTTAAGTTTAGGTTGATTGCTTTTCCGAAACGGTGCAATATTATTGCAAATTATGCCAAGGGGAAGCGATCTAATTTGGCTGCCCCAACATACCAACGGAGTGCGCCATGGCCTTTTCGGCAAACATGGGTTTTAAAGTAGCCCATAATGTTTTAAAGAAATCGCTGTATCGATAATGGTTCAATGCTTCATCATTCTCCCATTTACTAATGGTGAAAAATATATTGGGGCTTGAAATATCTTGATAACAATGAAGCTCGTGGCAACCTGGAAAATTCCGGATTTGTAACTGATGCTGTTGCACGATGCCAATGAATGTATCAACATGCTCGTTTTTAAAAGTAAGTTTTACGACTCTTGTAATCATTTAAATAAGGTACTATTTTGAGGTGGCAAATGTATAAGAGACCATCCGGTTTTTGGGCCAATGATAAAAATACCAGCTTACAGTTGAATAAACTTCGCATCAGCAATTGCTGAATAGTATTTCAGGGTTATATTTAGCAGCCGTCAGTACAGTGCATGATGGTGTAATCAATAAAAAATGAAATTTTTAATGATTGCGAATACGCACGATTGCCAATATTTTTTAATACTAAAACCCTTGCTTGCTATGAATGATGCGAACGTTAAAGGCATCCGGAGTGTTATCCTGTCCTCCTCTTTGGGAACGTTGATCGAGTGGTACGACTTCTATATTTTTGGAAGTTTGGCCGTGGTGATCTCAGAGAAGTTCTTTCCGGCCGGCAATCCCACCGCTGCCTTTCTTTCCACGTTGGCCACGTTTGCTGCGGGCTTTATTGTTCGCCCTTTTGGTGCCTTGTTTTTCGGCAGGCTTGGTGATCTTATTGGTCGTAAATACACGTTTTTATTGACGCTTGTTTTAATGGGCGGCTCCACCTTTTTAATCGGCTGTATTCCTGCGTACGAAACCATTGGCGCCCTAGCGCCGATATTGGTGCTTTTGTTACGCTTATTGCAAGGCTTGGCATTGGGTGGCGAGTACGGTGGCGCTGCTACGTACGTGGCCGAACATGCGCCAGCAAACCGCCGTGGTTACTTCACCAGTTGGATACAAACCACGGCCACACTGGGTTTGCTCGTTTCGCTTATTGTTATTATTACGGTACAAAGTAGTTTGAGCAAAGAAGCTTATGCCGATTGGGGCTGGCGTTTGCCTTTCATTTTATCCATTATTTTGGTAGTGGTTTCCATTGTAATCCGGATGAAGATGCATGAGTCGCCACTGTTTACCAAACTAAAGGCCGAGGGCAAAACTTCTACCAATCCACTGAAGGAAAGCTTTGGGCACCAGCGTAATTTCAAGATGGTGTTGTTGGCACTTTTTGGAGCTACCATGGGGCAGGGCGTGGTTTGGTACACAGGGCAATTCTATGCACAATCTTTTATACAAAAAACCTGTAATATTGATAGCGTGCAGAGCAATACTTGGATAGGGATTGCCTTGTTATTGGCCACGCCGGGCTTTGTGTTATTTGGCTGGCTAAGCGATAAAATAGGCCGAAAATATATTATGCTCGCCGGTATGCTATTGGCCATTGTTTGTTACCGGCCCATATTTACCAAGATATATGAAGTGTGCAGCGTAACCGGCAAACAAGAACTAGTGGATCAAATGAAGGCCACCGAGAAAAAGGCCTTGGCGCACAATTCGACCGTAGATTATGTAACCACCTACGACACCACCCGCACCTTTAGCGATGGTAGCATCTTGTACATCAGTAAAAAAGTAACCAGCTTGGCCGATACATCCGTGAATAAAAACCCCAATGCAGAAACGAAAAGAACCATCACCTTAAATAGCGACTCGATGTGGCCTGTTATTGGGCTCGTGTTTATATTGGTGTTATTTGTTACGATGGTGTATGGCCCAATTGCTGCATTTTTAGTGGAACTTTTTCCTACCAAAATCCGGTACACTTCCATGTCGCTGCCGTACCATATTGGCAATGGTGTTTTTGGGGGATTGGTACCATTTATTGCGACCCGTTTAGTAGATACCACCCGCCCAAGTCCCGGTGCCGCCCCTGCAGATCCTCTGGCTGGTCTTTGGTATCCCATCATCATCGCAGCGCTTTGTTTTGTAATCGGTATGATTTACTTAAAGAACAAAAAGGACGAGGAAGTGATGGACTGACTTTAATTACGAATTTCAAATTACGAATTACGGCTGGGGTTAAGAGTTAAGAGTTAAGAATTAAGAGTTATGAGTGCTGTACCGATATACAGCGACCTTTTTTACTTTTTACTTTTGAATTTTTACTTTGTGTTTTTTTACTTTAAATTTTTAACATGAACAATATCAAAAAAATACTGGGTGGGGTCTGGTTTCTTGTGGGGCCAATTATAATGGCGGGATTGATTTATCGGGCTTTTCACGAATTTTCGGTGGCCAAACCTTCGCAGATGGAGGAACTGAAAGTTTTTTGGCCAGTTGTTATTATCATATTTATTCCTATTGCCATTGGCTTTAGCATTTTTGGATGGTATTCAGTAAAAGGGTTGTATTCGAAGTTGCCCGAAAACAATGCTGATATCGAGGATTGACTTTCGGTCGTGTTGAGTTTGCCGGAAAGGCGGAAGGACGGAAAGTTTCTTATTAAATGTCTTCTTTCTTATCGCCTTCTCGTCTTTCCGGCAGAAACGGATTTTCTTATCGCTTATCACCTCTCGGCAACAAACTGATCTAAGTCTTGATACTAAGTACTTCATACTTTATACTCTGAACGGCAATAGATAACTTGCGGCCACGTTATACCAAGTACATGTCAATAGAAATAAAAAATCTGGTCAAAATTTACGGGGAACAAAAAGCCGTTAACGATATTTCTTTCTCCGTTAAAAAGGGAGAGATTGTTGGTTTTTTGGGGCCCAATGGTGCCGGTAAAAGTACCACTATGAAAATCTTGACGGGCTACCTACAATCGGATGGTGGGTCGGCAATTGTTTGCGGTATGGACACGAAAGACCAGCCGCTGGAAACCAAAAAGAAGATAGGATACCTGCCGGAAAGTAATGCCTTGTACTACGATATGTATGTGCGAGAGTATTTATCCTTTGTGGGTTCTATTTATAAAATTCCACAAGTAAAAAAACAAGTGGAAGAAGTGATTGCCAAAGTAGGTCTTACGCCAGAGGCGGATAAAAAAATCGGTCAGCTATCTAAAGGGTATAAACAAAGGGTAGGTTTGGCAGCTGCGCTGATACATGAGCCAGAGGTACTCATTTTGGATGAACCTACCAGCGGTTTAGATCCCAACCAAATCGTTGAAATTCGGGAAGTCATCAAACAGTTGGGCAAAGATAAAACGGTACTTTTTTCATCGCACATTATGCAAGAAGTGCAAGCTATTTGCGACAGAGTGGTCATCATCAACAAAGGAAATATTGTGGCCGATGAACAACTCAGCAAGCTGCAACAAGGCAAGTCGGATGCCTTGATTGTAAGTTTTAAGGAAAGCGTGGATGCTTTATCCATCAAGAGTTTGAAGGCTGTGGAAAATGTGCAGTCGTTGCCCAACAACCAATGGATCTTAACTGGCAAGGACGTACAAAGTATCCGCAAACAAGTGATGCAATTATCATTGGATAAAAACTTGAATATCGTTTCTATGCAGGAAGGCGGCAACAGTTTGGAAGATATATTCAGGGAACTGACAACGAATTAGATTTTTCGCCGGGAAGAAGGAAGACGTTTTTATAGTAACAGAATTGCTTCTCGTTTTACCAGCTAACAGGCTTTTGCCGGCAAGGCGGAAGGACGTTTTTTAATGGTGTAATTTCTTATCGTCTTACTGCCTTCTCGGCCAACTAAATTCCTTCCCTCTCACCGCCCATAATCCATACAATCATGAAGCAGTCAATCCTTATTGCCTTCCTCTTTTTTTCGCAACAAAGCCACGCACAGTTTGCTGATACAGCCCTTGTAAAACAGCACCTACTTCATATTATTGGGAAAACCGGTTATCGTAATCATGCCAATCTTACCGCCCTCAATAACACTGCCGATTATATATTTTCGACATTTAAAAAGTACGCCGACACAGTTTATATACAGGAATTTACCGTCAACAAAAAAGTATATAAAAATATTATCTGTTCTTTTGGCAAGGCCAAAACAAAACGAATTATAGTAGGTGCACATTACGACGTGTGCGAGCAACAGCAAGGCGCAGACGACAATGCCAGCGGTGTAGCGGGGCTGCTAGAATTGGCTCGGCTATTACAAAATAAAAAACTCAACAACCGCATCGACCTTGTGGCTTATTCATTGGAAGAGCCACCGTATTTCCGCACCAAATCCATGGGCAGTTACGTGCATGCCAAATCTTTAAAAAATGAAAAGGCAAACGTCTTAGGAATGATTTCTTTGGAAATGATTGGATACTTTAGCGATGCTTCCAACTCGCAAACCTACCCCGAGGGCATTGGTGAACCTTTCGGTAACAAAGGGGATTTCATCGCCTTGGTTACCAAGGAAAAACCTACCCATTTCGAAGCAGATTTTACTGATCGTTTTCAAGCTTCCAAAGCCATAAAAACTGCTCCATTTGCTGCGCCGACTTCATTGGAAGGCATCGACTTTTCTGACCACTTGAATTATTGGCTTTTCCATTTTGCCGCCATAATGATTACAGATACCTCGTTTTTACGTAATCCCAATTATCATAAATCCACAGATACATTGGCCACCCTAGACCTTGCCCGCTTGGCAAAAGTAATAGATGGTGTTGCGTACGCGTTGGCAGGAATGTAACTGCCGGATATCAAATTTCCTCCGTTGAAAATTTCTTCTATATTTGCAACATGAAAACGTCGATAGACAAATTAATGAATAATCTATTTTGTTGCTATGCAAATAGTAACAATCAGGTGATGTTTGTCTGTTAATATATAAAAGACCTTACATAAAAACCGTTTGTTACACCCTGTAGCAAACGGTTTTTTGCTTTGTACATGTCTGGTATGCTCAATGGATGGGTTTTGGTCTGCAACACCAAAGTAGTCAGTTCGATTCTGACACCAGACTCTTTATAAATTCTCAAATAAAATAGGGACCTCGTTTTCTATAATTCAGTTCAACCTAATACTATACTGCAATAAATTGTAGTATCTGTCCGAGAATCGGTTCAGTCTAAATACTCTATTCTTCATACTCAATACTCTATACTTAATACTTCATACTTCATACTTAATGCTTCATACTTAATACTCTATACTTAATACTACACTATTTTTACCTCCATGGAATTATCATATATCCTGAACGAGCTGGCCGAAGACCGGGACGAATACTTTAGGGCCGTAGCACCGCCCATTGTACAAACCAGCAATTTCGCCTTCAAAAAGGTGGACGATATGCGGCAGGCTTTTGTGGACGAACACAGCACTTGGTTATACAGCCGTGGCAATAACCCAACCGTAGATATATTAAGAAAAAAGTTAGCTGCGCTAGATGAGGCCGAGGATTGTTTGGTATTTAACAGCGGCGCTGCGGCCATTTTTGCCGCCGTATTGGCCCATGTAAAAAGTGGTGACCATATTCTATCTGTTCGCAACCCGTATGCTTGGGCAAGAAAAATGTTCGAGGATATTCTGCCAAGGTTCCAAGTAACACACTCCTTTATTGATGGCACACAAATAGCCAATTGGGAAGCTGGCATACAACCCAACACTACGGTTATTTATTTGGAGTCACCCAATAGCTGGACCTACGAGCTGCAAGACCTGAAAGCGGTGGCCGCCTTAGCGAAGAAGCATGGCATCATCACCATTATCGACAATAGTTATTGTACCCCCATTTATCAAAAACCCATTGCTCTAGGTATCGATTTGTCGTTACAGTCCGCCACTAAATTTATCAGCGGACATAGCGATGTAGTTGCAGGTGTTCTAAGTGGCAGCAGCAAGATGATCGAATGCATTTTCAATAGCGAATACCTAAATATCGGCAGCGGCATCCAGCCGTTCAATGCATGGTTGCTTATACGTGGATTGCGCACCTTGCCCATGCGCCTGGAACGAAGTGCTGCCACAACCCGCCAAATTATTTCCTTCCTGCAGCGGCATCCGCAAGTGGAAGATGTTATTTTTCCGTTGGATAAAAATTTTCCACAATATGAATTGGCCCTACAACAAATGACGGGTGCCGCTGGCTTGCTCACTTTCACCCTAAAAGCTGAAACGGCCCAACAAATAGAAAACTTTTGCGAAGGCCTACAACATATTCTAATGGCCGTAAGTTGGGGTGGCCACGAAAGCTTGGTCATCCCAAAAGTAGCCGGTATGCCTGCGGCCGATTTCAACCCAAAAGATAACAGCCACCGCATGCTTAGGCTGTACGTGGGTTTGGAAGACGCCGATTATTTGATCAAAGATTTGGAGGCGGGGTTTGCGAATATGTAATAGAGTTCGTATATATAGTAGTCGACCGGTAGAAGAACAACTGACTTGTAAAGATGCGATGTCAATCCGAACTTCGATTCATTACAAATTACGAACCGTCAAATCCTTTCATCCCGATTCAAACATCTTCATTCGTCACTTCGGCTTATTTTTGTTGATATGAAAAAGATTATTCTTTCTTTAATAGGTGGCTTGCTTTGTTTTACCTCTATTCAAGCGCAAGACACATGGGATCTCCGTCGCTGTGTGGAGTATGCGGTGGCCAACAATATTTCCATCAAACAGGCAGATGTGCAAGCCAAAATCAGTGCGGTGCAATACCTGCAAAGCAAGGCCTCACAGCTGCCGACACTAAACATGGGCAACAGCGCTGGTTTCCAGTTCGGTCGCAGTATCGATCCGGTTACCAACCAATTTACCAATCAAGAAATTGGTTTTTACAATACCAATCTGCAAACCGGCGTCACGCTTTTTAATTGGTTCAGCGTAAAAAATACAGTGGCTGCAAACAAACTCACTTTGCAGGCCGATCAAGCTATTACCGAAAAAGTAAAGAACGATATCAGCCTCAACGTGGCCAATGCCTACCTCACGGCGCTGCTCACTTACGAGCAAATGAACATTGCCGAGGTAACCATGTTGCAAACGAAAGAACAGCTTGCTAATACCCGCAAACGTGTAAATGCCGGCGCACTGCCTGAGCTGAATGCCGCCGAACTGGAAGCGCAATTTGCCAATGATTCCGCAACGTTTGTATCCATACAGAGCAACCGGCAATTGAACCTGTTACAACTGAAGGCCATTTTGAATATGGATGCTGCCGCTCCTTTCGATATTGCTACCCCGCCCGTGGAACTGATTCCCGTAGAAACTTTTGGGGAACTGGAGCCGTCCCTCGTATATGCCACCGCTATGCGTACACAGCCGCAACAGATTGCAAACCGCCTAAGACTGGCTGCCCAAGATAAATTTATAGATGCGGCCCGTGGACAGATGTATCCTACCCTTAGTGCGTTTGGAAGCTTGCAAACGAGTTTTTCCAGTGCCAATAAAAATCCAAGTGGAACGCCAGTAATTACCGTGGTCAATACACCTGCTTTCATCACCGTGGCGGGCAATCCCGTTTTTGTGCAGTCGCCTTCTACTAAGTATAATTCGTTCGAAACCGTTGGCATTTTTAACCAGTTTGGCGACAACTTCCGCCAATCGCTGGGCATCAGTTTGCAAGTGCCTATTTTCAACGGACGACAAGCACGCAGCAATTGGGAAAGGAGCAAACTGACCCGGGAAAATACATTGCTGCAACTGCAAGCCGATAGCCAAACATTGAAACAAAATATTTATCAAGCCTATCAAAGCGCCGTGAGTTCCTTCCAGATTTTCCAAGGCAAAAAGAAAAGTGTAGAGAGCTCTGAGTATGCTTACAGCTTGGGCAAAAAAAGGTATGATATCGGCCTGTTGCCAACTTTAGATTTATTGATCTTGAACACCAACGTGCAAAGAGCTAAACTAGATATGACCTCCGCCCAATTCGATTACGTATTCCGCATGAAGGTGTTGGAATTTTATAAGGGGAATGGGATTAAACTATAATTGATTATTTATCTAGGTGTCAGCCTGAGCTTGTCGAAGGCTAATAACCACAACTAACCAATATTGCAATATTCTCTAATAACTTATAAATAAACGTCATGAAAAAAGACAAGATTATCTTCTGGGTTGCCACCATCCTAATTTTCCTATTTGAAGGCGTGATGCCGGCCCTGACCTCTCAAACGGAATTAGCAAAAGAAGGCACCCGTCACTTGGGCTATCCTGAATATTTCGGTAATGCGTTGGTCGTATTTAAAGTGTTGGGTACCTTGATATTAATAATCCCACAAGTGCCTAGCCGAGTAAAAGAATGGGCTTATGCAGGGTTTGCATTCGATTTTATTTTTGCTTGCATCAGTCATGTAGCAGTAGATGGATGGGTTCCATTAAGCTTCTTTCCATTGTTGGTTTTAGCAGTGTTGATTGTTTCGTATGTCTATTATCACAAACTAAAAAAAGGAACGGTCGTCAGTTACTGAGTTTCGTAAAAATACATTTTCAAAATCCCATGCCTACCAACCCATGGGATTTTTTTATGACCAGTAAAAACAAATAGTAAACCTTGGAAAAACAAAATGACTTCCTCCATCTTCATAACCTGATTGATTGATTCGCTCAAACTATCGACTATTAACCGTCAAATCTCAACTATCGTCTGTCAACTCTCAATTCGCCTACATTTGCCAAAAAGCAGAGAACTATGAGCCAACCAAAATTGTCCCACTTAGCAGAAACGTTGATTGGGAGCGAAATCGTGAAATTGGGTAACGCCATTCGGCAACGCATTAGTCAGGGCGAAACCATTTATAATTTTACCATTGGCGATTTTGACCCAACCATTTTCCCCATTCCAGCCGAGCTCGAAGCGGAAATCATTGCGGCTTATCGTAATCATTTTACCAGTTATCCAGCCGCCGATGGCGAAATGGAACTTCGCAAAGCGGTAAGCGATTTTATCCGTACAAGAGAAGGCCTCGATTATAAAGTGGACGAAATCCAGATTGCTTCAGGTGGTCGGCCACTTATTTATACCATATTTAAAACCATTGTGGATAAAGGCGACAAGGTGATTTATGCCGTTCCCAGCTGGAACAATAACCATTACGCACACATGACGGATGCGGTGCATTGCTTGATTCCGGCGGAGCCAGAAAATAATTTTATGCCTACGCCCGAGGACATTGCCCCGCATATTTCTGGTGCTACCCTCATATGCCTGTGCACGCCCCAAAACCCTACCGGCACCACGCTCACCAAGGAAGCGCTTACCAAGATTTGCGAAATGATTTTGGCCGAAAATGCAAAACGCAGCGATGGCGAAAAGAAGCTTTACCTTATGTACGACCAAATGTACTGGACATTGACTTATGGTGATATTCAGCACTACAATCCGGTTACGCTTTTCCCTGAAATGAAACAATACACCATTTTTGTGGACGGAATCAGCAAGGCTTTTGCCAGCACGGGCGTTCGGGTGGGTTGGAGCTTGGGGCCAGCACCCATCATTGCTAAAATGAAATCGCTGTTGAGCCATGTAGGTGCATGGGCGCCTATGGCCGAACAAAAAGCCGTAGCCAAATATTTACCGATGACTGATGCCATTGACAAATATTTATTCCATTTCAAAAGTGAGCTAGAATATCGCCTCAAAGCCATTTATGAAGGAATAGTTGAATTAAAAGCTGAAGGCCATGCCGTAGATGCTGTAGCGCCGCAAGCTGCCCTATACCTCACTTTAAGGTTTGATCTGGTAGGCCGAACCGCTAGCGAT
>Ga0247739_10000266_pt1 | contig 18258 bp, 11 predicted proteins | sample UWRJL058202B2_FD_180943 | JGI IMG/M metagenome (GOLD analysis project Ga0247739, IMG submission 180943) | Plant litter microbial communities from Arlington Agricultural Research Station in Wisconsin, United States - UWRJ-L058-202B-2 | ecosystem: Environmental > Terrestrial > Plant litter >...
GGTTTGGATAGTGCTGCTTTATTTAGTGCTTAATAAATCTGTTAAAAAGAGATAAAGCAGCTTCGGCTGCTTTAATTGTTTTGGCGGTCTGAAAAAGTTTAGGCGAAAAAAAACCGCGATTAACGCGGTTTTTTATTTTGCAAAATTTAATTAACGCTCCAAATACTGAATCTTATTTGGTTTACCGTCCCATTCTTCTGCATCGGCTGGAGATTCTTTCATCTCAGTGATGTTTGGCCATACCTCAGCAAGTTCGGCGTTCAATTTAAGAAATTCAGCTTGATCTTCTGGCAACTCATCTTCAGAAAAAATTGCACCTACCGGACACTCAGGCTCACATAATGCACAATCAATACATTCGTCTGGATGAATTACCAGAAAATTGGGGCCTTCGTAGAAACAATCTACCGGGCAGACTTCCACACAATCTGTGTGCTTACACTTAATGCAATTTTCCCCAACAACAAAAGTCATAGTTGACTCCCCAAACGACTAGAAATAATTACTAATATAAAGAAGCGCGCATTCTAAACAGGCTGGGCCATTTTGGATAGCAGTTTGCGCACGGAGTTCCCACGAGTTCACCGTCCTTTCTTCAGAATCTCTTTGAGTCGATAAAGCTGCTCCAAGGCTTCACGCGGAGTGAGATTATCTGGATTAATCTTTTTCAACGCCTCAAGCGCAGGGTCAGGCAGCGCATCGAACAAACCTGACTGTAGCGGTGATTCAATGGCGGCGGGGGTGGACGTCAAGCTTTCAGTTATCTCCGTACTTGCCTTGATGGCGTGCTCAGGATGAACGCCTTGCTCAAGTAAATTCAACTGATCTTGAGCTTGCGCTAAAACTTCGGCTGGAATACCCGCCAATTTAGCCACTTGTAAACCATAACTCTTACTTGCCGGGCCCTCATGAACTTTGTGTAAAAACACGATGTTGTCGTTATGCTCAGTCGCATTCAGGTGAACGTTCGCGATGCCAGGAATGGTCTCAGGCAAGCTAGTAATTTCAAAGTAATGAGTGGCGAATAAAGTAAAAGCACTCACTTTTTCAGCGAGATGTTTGGCACAAGCCCAGGCGAGGGATAACCCGTCGAAGGTACTCGTGCCACGACCAATTTCGTCCATTAGCACCAAACTACGCGCGGTCGCGTTATGCAATATGTTAGCTGTCTCAGTCATTTCAACCATAAAAGTAGAGCGACCTCCGGCTAGATCGTCAGATGAACCAATGCGGGTGAAAATCCGGTCGACTATTCCAATTTCTGCGCTTTGTGCGGGAACAAAACTTCCGACGTGTGCAAGTAAAACAATTAAGGCCGCTTGCCGCATGTAGGTAGATTTTCCGCCCATGTTCGGGCCAGTCACTATGAGCATATGGCGTTCGCGATGAAACAATAGATCGTTCGGCACAAAAGGCGCGGTAGTGACTTGCTCTACGACTGGGTGGCGGCCGCCCTGAATATTAATGCCAGCATTTAAGGTTAATGATGGTCGGCTAAATCCTAAGGCATCTGCACGTTCAGCCAATGTTGTCAGTACATCCAGCTCCGCTACTGCATTGGCTGAATTTTGCAGCGGAATAAGCTGCTCATTGAGGATATCCAACAGTTCGTCATAAAGCGCTTTTTCGCGGGCGAGGGCACGGCTTTTTGCAGAAAGTGCTTTATCTTCAAACTCTTTCAATTCAGGTGTGATGTAACGTTCAGCATTTTTAAGTGTCTGGCGACGGATATAGTCTGCAGGCGCTTTTTCAGATTGAGCGCTGGTAAGTTCAATAAAATATCCATGAACACGGTTGTAACCCACTTTTAACGTAGGAATTCCAGTGCGCTCGCGCTCGCGGATTTCCAAGTCCAGCAGATACTGACCTGCATTGGTGCTGATATTTCTCAAGTCATCCAGCTCAGCGTCGTAACCGTCAGCGATTACACCTCCTTCACGAATAACCACAGGAGGATTTTCGACAATCGCGCGCGATAATAAATCTACCAATTCAGGGAAGGTGCTGATCTGTTTGGCGAGTTCGCTGAGTAGAGGGGGGGTGTGCTTGACTAATTCGCTTTGTAACTCGGGATAACAGGCTACGGACATCATCAAGCGCGACAAATCTCGGGGGCGAGATGAGCGTAGGGCAAGGCGCCCGAGGATTCGCTCCATATCGCCAACTTGTTTCAGTACCCCATTAGTGACCTCGAACGCGTAGTTATGGCAGAGCGCAGTGATGGCATTTTGTCGTGCTTTCAACAATTCAATATCGCGTAGTGGCCGATTCAGCCAGCGGCGTAAAAGGCGGCTACCCATGCTAGTAGCGGCGCGGTTTAATACGGAAAACAACGTGTGTTCATCGCCACCGTTGAGGTTGATATCGAGTTCCAGATTGCGACGCGTAGCCGCATCCATAATCACGGCTTCATCGCGGTTTTCATGGGCGAGGCTGCGTACATGGGGTAGTGCGGTGCGCTGGGTTTCGCGCGCGTAACTTAATAGACAGCCCGCTGCACAAAGTGCTGTGTGCAAATGGTCGCAGCCGAATCCGGCTAAATCTTTCGTGCCAAATTGCTGAACCAATAAACGTTCGGCAGTTTCGTAATCAAATTCCCATGGACCGCGCCGGCGTAGTCCTTTACGATTTTCTACCAGTGCGGGAGTGGTCAGGTGATCGCTCAACAATAATTCGGCTGGACTTAACCGCTGCAATTCACCAAGCGCTGCGTCTAACCCTTTTACCTCCAATACTAAAAACCGACCGCTAGCCATGTCCAAAGAAGCGATTCCATAGTTATCTCCATCATGGTGTACGGCTACCAACAAGTTGTCGCGACGTGAATCCAAAAGCGCTTCGTCGCTGACCGTTCCCGGCGTGACGATTCTCATTACCTTACGGTCAACTGGGCCTTTGCTCGTGGCGGGGTCACCAATCTGTTCGCAAATTGCGACCGATATTCCTTCCTTAACTAGTTTTGCAAGATAGCCATCTGCCGAATGGAACGGAATTCCGGCCATGGGAATAGGTTCACCATTAGATTTACCACGCGTCGTCAGAGTGATATCCAGAATCTCGGATGCCTTTTTAGCGTCATCGAAAAACAATTCATAGAAATCTCCCATACGATAAAACACCAACTCATGGGGATGTTGCGCTTTTATACGCAAGTATTGATTCATCATCGGTGTATGGAGCGACTCTTGACTAACTTGCAAGTCGTTGTTTTCAATCATTATTGGTAATTCTCTAGGCGTCGCGGGGATGGTCGAATGTTTAACTATATATTTTAAGAGCCAGAACATGCCGCGAATTGGAGATGCAGGTGAGAGCAGCTGGCGAATATAACACCCGGGGCATTAATGCATGACTGGATTCTAACAAACCTCGACGATACCTCACAGCAAAAGCTCGGCAAATAAGTGATCAATGCTCCAGTCTCGTGAAAAAATTTAAAGCTATGTTTTCTATATTCTTTCATCACCTAGTGGTGTTTTTTTATATAAATAAAATTAGCAAACATGTAAAGCTGAACTATTATCAGGTTATGTACTATCCATCGAGTGAGGCGACATTGTGAACCTACAAAACCTAATAGATAACGCTCAAAAATTGCCCAATATTCCTAAGGTCGTTCAAGAACTTATCGAAAGTTTTGGTGATGAAAATGTAAGCAATGACGCTATTGCAAAAAAAATTAGTGCGGATCAGGTTTTAACAATTAAAGTGCTTCGCGCAGCAAACTCGGCGCATTACGGTGGCAATAGAAAAGTAGGCTCTGTTAATGATGCGGTTTTTCTATTGGGGTTTAATGCGGTTCGTACTCTGGTATTGGCATCTGGTTTGACAGGCGCATTTAAAGCTCCTGAAGGTTTTGATTTACGAAAATTTTGGCATGACAGTTTCGCGGTTGCAGCAACCTGTAAATGGTTGGCGCGTTACTCTCATGATGATGCGGAAACCGCTTTCACCTGTGGGATGATTCACAACATCGGCGAATTATTGATTCATATTTTATTACCCGAAGAATGTGCTGAGATGCAGAAAGTTGTTGATAAAGGTGCGCGTAATGTTGATATCGAAAAAAATTATTTGGGGTTTGATTTTTCAGAAGCCGGTGCAGAATTGGCGCATCGTTGGAAGTTTCCAGAAGCTATTGTGAAAGGTATCCGCTATCAATTAAATCCGCTTGAAGCAGATGTTTTCCCGCGTCTAGCTGGCGTTATTAACATTGCAATGTACATCAACAAAATGAACGATGCCGGTGCGGATAGCGCAGCAATTCTCGCTAATTTCCCAAGCGCCCTGGCAAACAAGTTAGGAATTAATTTGGTGAAAATGATGGAAAAAATTGAGGACACTAAAGAGCTTGCCACGGCTATTGATGAGCTACTGGATTAGGTCACAATTAATTCAATAATTAATGTAATTGCTATTTTCGAAAGAGCCTGCAGATTGCGGGCTTTCTTATTTATGGCTGTTATTTTTGCTTTAGATTTTGCAGTTGGATAATGCCGTTACAAAACATTGCTCAATATCCCTTGGCAAGCTTTTTCTTTTCACATCGTCAAAAAATAATTGAGCTTGCGGGTATTGGCGGCTCAAATACATCAACCATTGTTTTACCCGATTTCCGCAATTTCTTTCTTCATATAATGGAGTCGTTTTCTGGTAGTAGTCAAATAACATTTGGCAGATTTCTGGCCAGGTTAGAGGTTGATAATCCTCATTAGCTAAATGCGCTTTTATTTGACGGGCCAAATCAGGGCAAGATAATAATCCGCGCCCCAACATCACATCGTCGCATTGCGATTGTTCCCTACATTTTTTGTAATCTTCAATCGTCCAAATTTCTCCATTGGCAATTACAGGGATTTTCAGTTTCGCTTTTATGTCGGCGATGTAATACCAATATGCGGGCGGTTTGTAACCGTCGGCTTTGGAGCGAGCATGTACGGTTAATTCATTTGCGCCAGCGGACTCAACTGCACTCGCGTTTTCCATATAAGTTGATCTGTCTTCAAAACCAAGACGGATCTTAGCGGAAACAGGAATTTCTTTGGGGACAGCATCGCGGACAGCTTTAATGATGTTGTAAACCCGATCAGGCGTTCGCAATAAACAGGCACCGCCTTCATGAGAGTTTACGGTTTTAGCGGGGCAGCCGAAATTGAGGTCGATGGATTTAGCACCATACTCTACAAGTTCCAAAGCATTAATAGCCATTGGCTCTGGTTTGCTGCCGAGCAGCTGCACTTTAACGGGAGTCCCGTTTGGAGTTTGCGAGTTGCTTTCCAGCTCTTGCGCATATTTATAGAAGACGCGATAGGGAAGCTTTTGATCAGTCACTCGGATAAATTCAGTCACGCAGCCATCGAGTCCTCCAATACGTGTCAAAATGTCGCGCACGTGATGTTCTACAACGCCTTCCATCGGGGCTAACATGATTCTCATAGCAGGCTATATCTATATAAATGACGCAGATTTATCGAGGGCGGCATTTTACGCATGCTATCCACGGATTGCAGGTGGTTTCGGCTAGCGGATGTCATTTCGGTTGATAATGCCTCCTAATCTGCGTAGATTGCGCCCCTTTTTGCTCACTTGTTTTTATTGAAACAACTATTTCCCGAGGATTTACCATGACGTCAACCCATTTTCATGAGCTGATTGCCGACCCACAACTGCGTAAAGCGATTGATGCCCATGGCTATGAACAGCCAACGCCCGTTCAGTTGCAAGCAATTCCGCAAGTGTTAGCGGGTAAAAACCTCTTGGTAAGCTCCAAAACCGGCAGTGGTAAAACCGCCGCATTTCTCTTGCCTGCGTTGCAAAAAATTCTCACCACGCCAACTACCACTCCAGAAAGCTCACGCATTCTGATTTTAACGCCCACACGCGAGTTGGCTCGGCAAATTCTTAAAAATGCCCAACAACTTTTGAAATTTACCCACATTAAAGTCGGTATGGTTTGCGGCGGCGAAGAGTTTAAATATCAAAAGGCGATGCTGCGCAAAAATCCCGAAATTGTGGTGGGTACACCCGGTCGCTTGGCTGAGCATGTCACTCATAAATCCACCGATTTTACCGGTTTGGACTTTTTGATTTTGGATGAAGCTGATCGCATGTTGGAAATGGGTTTAAGCGAAGACGTAATGGCCATTGCTAAAACTTGCAACACTGAACGTCAAACGCTGTTGTTTTCTGCCACCTTAGAGCCAGAAGGTATTCGCCATTTAATCAAACAAGTTGTATTGGGTGATGCTGAACAAATTTCTGTGAGTGAAGTTGCCAACTCTATCGAACAGCAAATGATTTTGGCGGATGACGTTAAGCACAAAGAAAAATTATTAATTGCGCTCTTGGAAAAGTCGCCTTTTGAAAAAGTGGTAATTTTTACCAACACCAAAGCTAAAGCGGTGCAGTTGGATAATGTACTGCGCTATAACAAATACAAAGTGAGCGCTCTGCACGGGGATATCACCCAAGATCAACGTCGCATTTCGTTGGATTTTTTCCGCCAAGGTAAAACCCAGGTGTTAGTCGCAACTGATGTTGCCGCGCGCGGTTTGGATATTCCCGGCGTGGATTTAATTATCAATTTTGATATGGCGCAATCGGGTGATGATTATTTACATCGCATTGGGCGCACTGGCCGCGCCGATGCTGAAGGTAGAGCGGTTTCTTTTGTTGCGGCAAATGACTGGAATCTCACCAACGGTATTGAACGTTATTTAAATCTTAACTTTGAAATCATCAGTATTCCGGGCTTGGTAGGGCACTACAAAGGGCCTGATAAACTTAAGTCGTCCGGTAAAGCAGCGGGCACAAAAAAGAAAACCGATGATAAAAAGAAATCGTCGGATAAAGATGTGAAAGTAAAAGTTCGCACTAAGGATAAAAAGAACATAGGTAAGCGCCGCACACCTAGTGCTAAACCTGAGCCAGGAGTTGATTTTGGAGATGGCTTTTCTGCGTTTAAAAAGAAGCCGGAGTGATGTGTTTTTTGTTATATAAAAATTACAAAAATCGGTTGACCGATTTCTGCTTTGGGCCTAGTATCTAGTTGTGGATGACAAAAAAATCCACAACATATGGTGATTATAGTTGTTGAATAATTGATGCTTGCCATTAATTATTCATGAAGATCTGTCACCCTTACATTTAACAAAAATTTTAACAAAATATTTGAGTGAGGTGATCATCGAATAGGAACTGATGTAATTGTGAACTGTCTACAGATAGAGGTATGCGTTAAATAGAAACTAGAAAGCTTAACCTTGTTGTTAACTTTGAACCTTAAGGGCGGTGACCATTTATGGCAAGAAGAAATCACGTTAGACGCAGTAATTCTCATAGCAGTTTTTCCGATGAAAGTATTCACAACGGTTCGCGACACAAATCATCGCGAAAACAACCGAGAATCGATGACAACATAGTAGATTTAAAATCCCGCTCGAAACAAGTCGAAACAGCTTACTCCCCCCCTCGTTCAGCTCAACCCCTCCGCGCTAAAAATCAAGCTCAACAAGAATACATAACGGCAATTAATCATCATGCGTTAACTTTTGGTATTGGCCCAGCCGGTACAGGAAAAAGTTATTGTGCAGGTGCATTAGCTGCCGAAGCCTTGGAGTCGGGTCGCATTGAGCGGATCATTTTAACTCGTCCTGCCGTTGAATCTGGAGAAAGCCTTGGTTTCTTGCCGGGCGATCTCGATGAAAAATTCTCAGTTTATATCGATGCGTTTCGCGATATATTAAATGAGCGATTAGGTGCAGGCACGGTAGATTATTGTTTGCGGCACGGTAGAATTGTTGCTGCGCCTTTAGCCTTCATGCGAGGTAAAACATTTAATAGTAAAACATTTGTTATTCTGGATGAAGCGCAAAATACTAGCGTCGCGCAGATGAAAATGTTTTTAACGCGTATCGGTGAAGATTGTAAAGTCGTTATCAATGGCGACGTCAATCAAAGTGATATTCGTGGTCCAAATGGTTTGGCAGATGCAGTTGCACGGTTGACGGATCTACCAAATGTTTATGTTCATGAGTTTGCTCGCGATGATATTGTTCGCAGTGGTTTGGTGAGAGATATCATTGATCGCTACGAAGTTCCTGAGCAAGATTAGTTTGTGATCATACTTCATAATTGGAAAAATTATGCCATTTAAGATGCGTTACTTGCTAACGCATCTTTTCTATAGGTGATCACGTACAATTTAATTTTTCTATCAAACTAAAAATAATAATGAATTGCTCTTCACCAAAATACTCTCAACAAGTGTGGCACCCACAAAAGTACTCTCCAAAAAATAGGTGGTTATATCCACTAACTTTTATTAAGCTCCGCATCCTGTAAATTTTTTAGAATAAATGATATGAAGGCATTAATTTGTCCGCTATGTTCATTAGCGTTGGTTCAAAATCATCAAGGTGTTACTTGCGCAAATTTGCATCAATTTGATCGCTCGAAAGAAGGATATTTCAATTTACTGCCGGTGCATTACAAAAACTCTCGCGAACCTGGAGATGCAAAACAACAATTGGTTGCGCGTAGAAAATTTTTGGCTGCAGATTATTTTCTGCCTTTGTCAGATGATTTAAAAAAAATTGTTAGCAAGAAAATAACCAGTTTGTTGGACATAGGTTGCGGTGAGGGACATTTCACTCGTTTATTTCACGAACATTGTAGCGATGCAGAAATTTACGGGGTTGATATTGCAAAAGCAGGTGTGCGTCTTGCAGCGAAGGGCTGTTCTGATAAAGAACATTACATAGTTGCATCTAGCCATTTATTGCCAATCGCTGATGAAAGTATGGATGTTATCACTAGAATTTATGCACCGAGTAAAGATGAGGAGCTTGCGCGTACTCTAAAGCCAGATGGCAGTTTAATCATAGTTACACCGGGTAAAATGCATTTGATTGGGTTGCGTGAAAAAATATATAAAATCATAAATCCCCACCCAAAACCTATAGCGCCCTCGGGTTTCACCGAGGTGGAACAACGTTCTGTCACTTTCGATTTAAATGTGCCTTCGGGTGAATTGACCGAAGCTTTGTTAAAAATGACCCCTTTCTCCTGGAAGCTTAGTAGCGAGCTTATGACCTCGTTGGTTCAGCGCGGGGTTAATGATTTGGCAGAATTTCAAATTAGCGTTTATAGGCGTGACTAAACCGAAATAGGTCTTTATTCGTATTAAGTCACGGGTATATTTTATCTAGACCTGAAAAAATTTTCTTTTATGCTATTATTGTGACATGCGTCTCGGAATTAGTGTTTTATTCCTGTCTTATCGCGCTTTTTAGTGTGGATGTTTTCTAAATTCACTCTAATCAGTGATAAAAGTGGATTATAAAAAAAATATATGGATCAAATAGTTATATTAAGTTAGTGTTTTTAGTCAGTTTCACGGCAAAATTGCACAAATTTAAACTTTTACATAACCACTTTTTACTGAGCATAGTTAGTGCATAGGGTTTAATTAATGATGAGAATTGGTACAGCGGGTCGGGCAAGTTTGCGGGTTTCCCGAATGTTTTTTAGCGGCTTGGCCCTTTATAGTGCTGTAGTTCATGCAGAGTCTGCATCAAATATTCATGACGTGGTGGTTCAGGCGCTTGAGGCCAACCCTGATCTTCAGGCGAGATATCACGCTTTTACAGCGGCGAGCTATCAGGTGGGGGAAGCTCGTGCGGGTTATTTACCGTCAGTGGATATTTCCGCCACTGCTGGCAGAGGTACGCGCGATTTTGACGGCCTTGATCGTTATAGTACTGGCCAAGGCCAAGTGTCCTTAACTCAAAGTTTATTTGAAGGCTTCAGGACCGTGGGCCAAGTGGAGCGCTTTGAAGGCACGAAGCTAGTGCGTTACTACGAATTATTGAATAGCGTTGAAGACACCGCGTTTGAAGCTGTACGTGCCTATGAGGATGTAAGCCGTGAACGGGCGCTGCTAAGTTCAGCGCGCGATAATTATGCAAAACATCAGGACGTTTTTTCGCAAATCGAAGAGCGTGTGACTTCCGGTGTAGGCCGTAAAGTAGATTTGGAACAAGTTGCTGGTCGTTTGGCATTGGCAGAAACTAATTTGCTAACTGAAGCATCCAACCTTCACGATGTGACAGCGCGTTATTTGCGTATAGTTGGTCAACTACCCGCATCGGATTTGGTGCCGTCTTCTCTCTCGCAATCCGACCTTCCTCCAAATATTCGCGAAGCGCTGCTGCTTGCCTATCAAGGTAATCCCACTTTTCATGCAGCCATTAAAAATATCGCTGCTACTCAAGCTAACGTAAAAGTAGAGCGTTCTGGCTATTATCCAAAAGCGGAATTGCGTGCACGCCAAGTGACGAGTCGTAATACCAATGGCTTTGATGAAAGAGTAGATTTTGATCGTTACGGCGATGAAAGTGCTGTTGAATTGGCCATCACTTATAATCTCTTTGCTGGTGGTGCAACTCGCTCAGCAGTCCGTCGTGCTTTAGAAGAAGTTAATCAGGCAAAAGATCTACGTGACAAAGCGTGCGTAGACTTACGGCAGACCACGCAAATTGCGTACAACGATTCGCACCGCATTAAAGAGCAACTTAAATCACTGGATCAGCATCGTCGCTCTAGCGATAAGGTTCGTACTGCCTATAGTGAACAATTTAAAATTGGTCAGCGTTCACTATTGGATTTATTGGATGCAGAAAACGAATACTTCCAAGCCAATCGTGCTTTCACAAGTGCGGAAGCAGATTTAAATATTGCTCATGCAAGAGTTTTATCTACCATGGGCACCTTATTGCCTACACTTAAAATCACTCGTGAATCTTTGGTGCAAGTGAAGGGCGTTAAAATCAAAGACGATATAAAAATCGACGGGACTAATGCGTGCCCTACGGATGTCGCCGAAGGTTATTCGCGCAAAGATTTAATTTCGGAAATGGTTCGTTTGAGTGGGGATGCGTTATTTGATGTGAGCAGCTCGGTCCTTACACCCAACGCTGCGCAAAAGTTAGATGTGCTAATCCAGCAAATAAAAAATACGCCAAAGGTTGTTCAAATTAAAATTGAAGGTCATACCGATAACACGGGTACAGATATGATCAACATTCCTCTGTCAAAAGCTCGCGCTGAAAGTGTTAAAAACTATTTTATTCTTAATGGGCTTGATCAAATTGACTTTCAAACCGAAGGTTATGGTGCCACCCGCGCGGTTGGTGATAATAATTCTGAAACTGGCCGCGTCACTAACCGTCGTGTTGAGGTAACTGTAACGCGCCAAGGTTAATGGACAAATTCTAAAAGCACAGTGCTCGTGAGAGTGCTGTGCTTTTTTTATAGCTTAAACAAATAGTTAACATCCCGTTAAATTGCGTAACATGATTTTGACTACTATATTAAGGCCAAGTTTAAAACTTTCTTATTGCGCGTCGAACCATTATTTGACATCACGATATAAACTTTCAGGAGCATTTCATGGTAATGCCACAAACCGGCGCCTTGGAAAAAGGTGGTCCCTTGTTGGAATGCTTATTAATTCTTGCGCGCGCCCATGGAATTTTGGCCACGAGCGAAACATTGCTTGCGGGTTTGCCGTTACAACACAATCAGTTAACACCGTCTTCATTTGCTCGTTCTGCAAAACGTGCGGGTTTAACCAGTAAAATTATCGCTCGCGATCTGTTACACCTGAATGATGCTTTATTGCCCGTTATTTTATTGCTTAAAAATAATTCTGCCTGCGTTTTACTTGAGCTTAATAAAGATACCCAAAGCGCGCGCGTTGTTTTTCCGGAATTAGGTGATACTACTACAGTTGTTTCAATTGCAGAGTTAACTGAAATTTACGCTGGTCGTGTTATCTATTCTCGCCCTGAACAACATTTTGATGCGCGTGCAACTGTGATTGCGAAAGTGAATCGCGGTCATTGGTTTTGGAGTGTTATTGCAGAACACCGCGAACTTTATCGCGATGTTTTACTTGCCGCGTTTATTATTAATATTTTTGCGTTAGCATCGCCATTATTTGTAATGAATGTTTACGATCGTGTTGTACCTAATCACGCGACCGATACACTCTGGGTGCTTGCGCTCGGAATTGTTTTAATGATTAGCGCTGATTTTGGTTTGCGCATGATGCGCGCGTGGTTTGTTGATCTCGCAGCAAGCCGAACGGATATTAAATTATCTTCCATAATCATGGAGAGAGTGCTGGGAATGAAATTATCCGAGCGACCCATTTCCGTTGGTTCCTTCGCTTCAAGTTTGCAATCCTTCGAATCGATTCGTAGTTTTATCAGCTCGGCAACTGTATTGGCGTTTGTTGATTTGCCATTTATTTTATTATTCACCGTAGTCATTTTACTTATTTCATGGCCATTGGTATTTCCCATTTTATTTGGAATTATCGCATCTATTATTTATGCTGCGGCAGTGCAACATAAAATGCACAGTCTCTCTGAAAATTCCATGCAAGCTGCAGCGCAGCGCAACGCAATTTTAGTAGAAAGTTTGCAAGGTCTAGAAACTTTGAAAACGACTGGTGCAGAAGGGCGCATGCAAGCTATTTGGGAGCAATCAACACTGTTGCTTTCGCGTACAGCAGTAAAAATGCGCATGCTTTCAGGTTCAGTCAGTTCAGGCACCGCGTGGATACAACAGGTGGTTTCGGTAATTATTATTATTGTTGGCGTCTACCAAATTATTGATGGCAATTTAACGCAGGGCGGTTTAATTGCATCTTATATGTTGTCTGCGCGTGTGATGGGGCCGATCAGTCAGACGGCTGCGCTTTTAATGCAATATCATCAAGCGGCAACTGCGCTAACTAATCTTGAACAAGTCATGAATAAACCTGTTGATCGTCCCGCAGGTTCCAACTGGATTAGTCGCTCACGTTTGCAAGGTGGAATTGAATTCAAACAAGTTGGATTTAAATACCCGAACGATGATCGCGAAGTCTTACGCAATATTTCTTTTAAAATAAATCCGGGTGAACGCGTCGCTATCTTGGGTCGTAACGGTTCAGGTAAAACTACGCTTGAAAAAATGATCGCTGGATTATATGAACCTTCAGAAGGCACAGTGTTGGTGGATGGAATTGATGTTCGCCAATTAGACCCTGCAGAATTGCGTCGAAATATTGGTTACGTATCGCAAGATGTAAATTTATTTTTCGGAACCTTACGTGACAATATTGCAATGGGTGCTGGCCACGTTAGTGATGATGCTTTACTCGATGCGGTGCGTTTAAGTGGATTAACCGATTTTGTTAATCAGCACCCTGCAGGTTTAGCAATGCCAGTGGGCGAACACGGACAATTATTGTCAGGTGGACAACGGCAGAGCGTTACTATTGCGCGCGCGTTATTGAATGATCCCGCAATTTTATTATTTGATGAGCCCACGGGGTCAATGGATCACTCCAGCGAAGAAGAATTTAAACGCAATATCGCACAGTTCGCCGAGGGTAAAACATTAGTCGTTATTACTCACCGAACGTCGTTACTTGAACTTGTAAATCGAATCATTGTTATAGATTCCGGAAAAATTGTTGCAGATGGTGCTAAAGAGCAAGTAGTAGAAGCCTTACGACAAGGTCGTATCGGGAGGGCTTCATAATGAACGCATTTGAACCCGAAAAAAAATTATCTCGCTCTGAAAAATATTTTAAAAAAACCGGTGTTTGGTTGGATAAAATTGGTATACCTGCCAGCACATTTATCGACAAAATTTATCAGCGTTGGTTAACTCCGATCAACGAACAGTCGCACGATTGGCTAGACGATGCAGACTGGGCGAGAGTTCAGCAAGAACCTTTACGTGCGCGTTTGTTGCTTAATGCAATTGCCGTTATTTTTCTAGTTCTGCTGGTGTGGGCTGCGTTTGCAAAAGTGGATGAAGTAGCTCGCGGCGAGGGTAAAGTTATTCCCTCACAACAGTTGCAAGTTATTCAATCGTTTGATGGTGGTGTTGTCGAAGAAATTCTGGTCCACGAAGGCGATATTGTAGAAAAAGGCGACTTATTACTGCGCATTGACCCTACGCGTTTTGTATCCAGTTTTCGTGAAAATAACGCGTCATTGGTATCTTTACAGGCTCGTGCGGCGCGCTTGAAAGCGCTCACCTCCAAGCAACCATTTGAACTCACTGATGAATTAATCAAAGCATCACCCGATATAGCAGAGCATGAGAAATCGCAATACGAAGCAAATCGTCGCGAATTAGATGAGCAGCTGAGTATTTCGCGCAGCAAGTTAGAACAACGTCAACGTGAATTACAGGAAGTTCGCGCGAAGCTGGACCAAGTAACGCGCGCGCTGGATTTGGCGAATCAAGAATTGACTGTTACCAAACCCCTGTTAAGAAGCGGTGCTGTTTCTGAAGTTGAAATACTAAAATTGCAAGGCGAGGTTTCCAATGCACAAGGCGCTCGTCAGCAGGCGCTTGCGCAGGAGCAACGCTTGCGTGCTGCAGTGGAAGAGGCTGAAGGCACGGTTCGTGAAGTTGAATTAAATGAAGTAAATAAATGGCGCGCTGAATTATCCGAAACCTTGCAAAAATTATCGAGCCTGAGTGAGACCGGCACCGGGCTTGCCGACAAAATAAAATATTCTGAAATTCGTGCCCCTGTGCATGGGACTGTTCAACGTCTTTATACCAACACGCTTGGCGGAGTTGTGCAGCCAGGCCATGAAGTTGTAGAAATTATTCCGTTGGATGATCAATTATTAATTGAAGCCAAAGTGGCTCCAAAAGATATCGCATTTTTGCGCCCTGGTGAAAAAGCAATTGTGAAATTCACCGCTTATGATTTTGCAATTTATGGTGGCTTAACCGGCACCCTCGAACACATCAGTGCGGATACCATGAAAGATGAAAAAGAAAATGTTTATTACCTGGTGCGAGTGCGAACTGATCGTGCTGGCTTTGACGCTTCCCTACCTATCATTCCGGGTATGACTGCGCAAGTTGACATCCTGACCGGTAAAAAAACGGTTCTTTCCTATCTACTCAAACCTGTTTTACGGGCCAAACAAAACGCCCTCACCGAGCGATAATGCAGTCAATATTTTTATCACCTATAGGTATTCAGTCACCACGTTGGAGCCAGGCTTTTCCGGAGGCAAAAGTTTTCAATGTTGAAAATGAATTACCTTTTAATGTACGCGGTTCAATAATTTGGGCTTTGTTGAGCGACGCATCTACGTTCACTTATATTTCAAAATGGGTTGCTGCCGGTGCACGTGTAATCGCGTTAACACAACATGAAAACTCACAAGAAGCTAAACAAGCACTTGAAGCTGGCGCGAATGGATATTTACATTATTTAGCAGTAGTGCCCGTGTTACAGCAGGCAGGCCAAGTAGTTGAAGTAGGTGGGCTGTGGTTAGGTGTGGATTTAATGCGTCAGTTGGTTTTTGCTACCGCAAATATTCTCGCACCTGTGCAGGTGCAAGAATTAACGCAAAAACTGGAACCTCAATTAATTCCTGGAAAAAATCATCTGGAATTATTAAGCATGCGCGAACAATCGGTTGCTAAAGCGGTTGCAGCAGGAAAATCAAATAAAGAAGTCGCAAAAGAATTGGACATCACTGAGCGAACTGTGAAGGCACATTTAAGTGCGGTGTTTGAAAAATTAAAAGTTCGTGATCGTTTGCACCTGGTGTTAATTCTCTCCGGTCGCCTATAACTATCAATCAATAACCATATCGGACGACATTGCATTTTACTATGCAATTTAAGTCTAGTTAATCCTGCCGTATTGTCCTTTAGTCCAATAGATATAAAGACACCTTCCACTAGACTTCGTGAATATCCCTTATTCTTTTTCTTTTTTGTAATTAATGCACACCGGAGTTTTTTTCATGGCTAATTCTGTCGCTACTGTTGCTTCTCTCGAAGGCCAAGCTTGGGCAAAAGCCCCGGACGGTACTTTGCGCCCGCTTAACGTTGGCGACACTGTTACAGCAGAGGAAACGGTGATCACAGCAACGGGTGCACGCATTGAGTTGGATTTTGGCGATGGCCAGCCAGTAACAATTGCCGGTAATCAAGAAGTGCTGATGAACCGCGATTTGTGGACTGATTTGGCGTCTGACAAACAAGATGCGGCGGTAGACAGTGCATCTGTTCAGGAAGCTTTAACTGTATTAAATGAAGGTGGCGATTTAACAACCCAGCTCGAAGAAACGGCGGCCGGTTTGGGTGGCGGTGGTTCGAACGAAGGCCATAATTTTGTGGAGTTGACTCGAGTTTTAGAAGAAACGGACTCACTCACATTTAGTTACGACACTAATCTTGTTCAAACTAACAACTCGACACAATTAGTTGGATCTGCAACTGCAGGAAATCTTGCCCCCGAAATTGCACCGCAAAGTTTTAGTGGCGATGAAGACACTGCAATTTCAGGCCAAATTATTGCTACCGATCCTGAAAACGGCAACCTAATTTACAGCTTGGCAGGGCAGCCTGCTAATGGTTCTATTACCCTTGATCCTGCAACGGGTGGGTTCGTCTATACACCTAATTCTAATTACAACGGTCCCGACAGTTTCGTCGTCACAGTGACGGACAACACTGGCAAAGTTACTAGCACAACCGTGAATGTAAACGTTGGCGCTATTAACGATGCTCCCGTTGCTGAAGCACAGACTTTGTCGACTGTTGAAGATGCGCCTGTAACTGGGCAGATTGTGGCGTCTGATATGGATGGTGACGCGTTAACCTATTCTGTATCAACAGCTGCAGCGAATGGCACGGTCACTATTGATGCTACCACCGGTGCTTTTGTTTACACCCCTAACGCAAATTACGTAGGCACCGACAGTTTTGTGGTTACGGTTGTGGACGGAAATGGCGGTTTCACAACTAGCGTGATTAGTGTGGGTGTGACTGAAGGCAATGATGCCCCGATTGCAAATGCAGATTTAACGTCAACCCCTATTAATCAATCCGTCACTGTAGATGTACTTGCTAATGATCTAGACGTGGACGATGGCAAATCAACTTTGGTAGTCAGTAATGTCGCGGTGGACCCAGCACAAGGCACTGTGGCTATCAACGCACAAGGTCACGTAGTCTTCAATCCCGCCAATAATTTCAGCGGCGCTGCAATTGTTACTTACACCATTACCGATCCTGCAGGCCTCACCAGCACGAGCACGTTGACTGTCAATGTTGGCGCCAACACCGCACCAATAAGTGCTGATAAATCTGTGACTATCGCAGAAGATGGTCAACACACATTTACCTCAAGTGATTTTGCATTTGCTGACGCGGATTCAGGTCAATCATTAAATGCCATTCGTATTGATAGTTTGCCAGCAGCAGGCGCTCTAAGCTTTAACGGTACTCCGGTAACAGTTGGCCAAGTGATTAATGCAGCAGACCTTGGTGATTTGGTATTCACACCAATAGCAAATGCCAATGGAGCTAACTACGGAAGCTTCAATTTCAGCGTACAAGACTCAGCCGGTGGATTCTCGGCGGTACCAAATTCAATCAGTGTTTCTGTAACACCGGTAAATGATGTACCAGTTGCTCAAGCTTCGAGTTTCACCGTTTCTGAAGATGCCGCGATTGTTAACGGTTCTGTGACCAGTACAGACCTTGATGCAAACGCGACTGCAACCTACAGCTTGAATGGCACAGCACCAGAGGGATTAACGTTTAATGCAAACGGAACTTACAGCTTTGACCCAAGCAATGCGGCTTACCAATCTTTAGGCGTTGGCCAATCGGCTGTCCTCACCATTTCCTACATTGTCACAGACGATCAAGGTGCAACTTCAACCGCGAATCTTGTAATTACTGTAACGGGTACTGATGATGCGCCGCTCGTTTCAGTGGGAACAGGCAGTGTGGTTGAAGACACAACCCCATCCGCTGCCGGCACCTTGACCGCCACCGATGCTGACAATGCAAGCTTAGCGTTTGTACCGGCTACCACTTCCGGCAACTATGGTTCACTGGTACTTACTGCCGGTGGAGTATGGACTTACACATTGGATACCCGTGCGCAGGCATTGGCTGCTGGTGAAACGAAATCTGAAAGTTTTACAGGTTCCTTAACCGATGGCAGTACAACAACAGTGACTATCGGCATTACCGGCACCGACGACGCGCCAGTACTTTCTGTTGGAACGGGCAGTGTGGTTGAAGATACAACACCATCCGCGACTGGCACCTTGACCGCCACCGATGCTGACAATGCAGGCTTGGCATTCGTGCCGACCACCACGTCTGGCAATTACGGTTCATTGGTGCTTACCGCAGGTG
>Ga0247739_10000267_pt1 | contig 18170 bp, 16 predicted proteins | sample UWRJL058202B2_FD_180943 | JGI IMG/M metagenome (GOLD analysis project Ga0247739, IMG submission 180943) | Plant litter microbial communities from Arlington Agricultural Research Station in Wisconsin, United States - UWRJ-L058-202B-2 | ecosystem: Environmental > Terrestrial > Plant litter >...
GTTTTACGGCATTTTCAATTTTTTCTGCCTGTTTAGCAGATGGGAATTTTTTTCCAGTGGCATATTGCCTCACCAGACTTCCATTTAGTCCCGATAGTTCTGCAATTTTAGTCACTTTTAAAAAATCAAACTGATTGAAAAAGCTGTAAGATCATATTCAATTTGAAAATCGTAAGAGTCTGGATCAAGGTTATGAAAATCAAATAATAATTTTCTAATGTTTTGTTGCAACTCCTCTACCGTTTTAGCTTCCTCTACAATACGGTTATCATCGTATTCAACTCTTCCCCATAAGGAACCATCATCTCCCTCTACAATTAATTGAATTATCTCTTTAGTCAATTTATTTTCTTCGTCCATTTTGAACATTATTTTTTATTAGATTTAGATATCTTAATTAGAAGCTTATCCTTATTTAAGCCCAGCTTGCTTCAATATAGAATTTAGGGTGCCAGGTTTTATATCACCGCTATGAATAGGAATTGTAACTTTTCCCTTCTTTACATTATGCACCAGTTGTAAATGACTTCCTTTTTGTTCTTTTTCTACCCATCCATCGTTTTTGAGGATTCGGATTAACTCTTTTGATTTCATTTTAATTTATGATGAAGTGCTTCTATAGCTTAAAGTAACAAAATTGTTACGTTTTTAACAAATATTGGATTTGTTGTCAGATCAGTCTGTAAATTATTATCAAACAGGATAATATAACATGATTAAACCAAACAAATATTTCCGAAAACAAACTTCACCACCATCCCTTCTCCCAACAATCTTTCCGTATTTTTGCCCAACAATTTCTCACTCCATTCCAAACCTATGATCAGCAAACGACTACTTTATATACTTCTTTTATTACCTCTTTTTACAAAGGCGCAAAATGCTGCAACTGTTGATACCGGTTATGTGCGCAGCAATTACCAGAAAACGGAACGAACCATTGTAATGCGGGATGGTGTGAAACTTTACACGGTCATTTATACACCTAAAGATTCTTCTCAAGCTTATCCGATATTGATGCAGCGCACTCCTTATTCGGCAGGTCCGTATGGAGGCAACAGTTACCGGCGCAGGCTTGGACCTAATACTTCACTGATGCAGGAAAAATACATTTTTGTTTATCAGGATGCACGGGGACGTTATAAAAGTGAAGGGAATTTCCGTGAAATGACGCCTGCCATTGCCAATAAAAAGAGCAATAAAGATGTCGATGAATCCAGTGATACGTATGACACGATTGAATGGCTTTTAAAGAATACGAAGAACAATGGTAAAGCCGGGATTTATGGAATTTCTTTCCCAGGCTATTATTCGTCAGCTGCTTTGCCTGATGCACATCCTGCATTAAAGGCGGTTTCTCCACAGGCTCCAATGTCTGATGAATTTATTGGCGACGATTGTTACCACAACGGTGCATTTTTTCTAATGGATAATTTCGGATTTTATAATGGATTTGATGGTGCTAAAAGTGCCAATGGTGAAAATTATGAGCGGTTTTTCAAAACAACTTCAATTAGTGATACTTACCAGTACTTTCTGGATTTTGGTCCGTTGAAAAAGGCAAATACCAGCGCTTATTTTTCAGATCCTAAAAGTGTATGGAGACAGGTTACAGAACATCCGGTTTATGACGAATTCTGGCAGTCGAGGAATATTAAGCAGCATTTGAAAAACATTAAACCTGCTGTTTTGATCGTAGGAGGTTGGTTTGATGCGGAGGATCTTTATGGTGCGTTAAAAACTTATGCGTCTATTGAGAAACAATCTCCCGGAAACAATGCAAGATTAGTAATGGGACCTTGGACGCACGGCGGATGGGCGTCACCTTCCTGGAAATCGTTTGCAAATTATCAGTTTGGAGCAGATTTGAATAAATATTATCAGGATGAAATTGAAACAAAGTTTTTTAATTTTTACCTGAAAGACAAAGGCAGTTTTGATCAGGCGGAAGTGACGGTTTTTGAAACGGGTTCTAATCAATGGAAAAATTACAATGTCTGGCCGCCACAGAATAGCCAGCCTGTTCCTTATTATTTTGCCGGGCAAGGGAAGCTTTCTGATAAGAAACCGGATGCTGCGAAAAGTTCAAGTGAATACGAAAGTGATCCCGCCAAACCTGTTCCTTATACAAACGTAATCAGTGGCAGGAGGAATAATGAATATATGGCCGAAGATCAAAGATTTGCTTCACAAAGGCCGGATGTATTGGTTTTTCAAACTGATTCATTGATCCAGGATATGACATTAACCGGCGAAATTGCTGCTAATTTATTCGTTTCCATGTCAGGAAGTGATGCTGATTTTATTGTTAAGGTCATTGATGTCTGGCCGGCTGGTTCTTCCATTTCTGCGGCAACAGAAGGGCAAAGACCAGTTCAGATGGGTGGATACCAGCAGATGGTAAGAGCAGAGGTTTTTCGTGGAAAGTTCCGCAATAGTTTCAGTAAACCGGAGCCATTTACAAAAGACAAAATTGAAAAAGTCTCTTTCAAATTGAATGAAATTGCGCATACTTTCAAAAAGGGACATAAAGTAATGGTGCAGGTACAAAGCAGTTGGTTTCCATTGGTTGACAGAAATCCGCAGAAATTCATGAATATTTTTGAAGCTAATGAGCAGGATTTCCAAAAATCAAAAATCGTGATTCATCATGATGTTAAGAATAGCAGTAATGTAGTATTGCCTGTTATGCATTAATTTTCTTATCCTAGAATTCAGCTTTAATACACTTTAAAATTTTGTTTTTAATAATTAACTTCATGAAAATCCTTTCTTTGAAATACAGTTTTTACCTGATCTTCCTGATTTTAGTTTCAGTAAATTCTCTTTTAGCCCAAACTAAAAAGCCGGATTTCAAGGTTCTTGCTATTTCAGAGAGTGGTGGACATCATGTTGAGTATTCAAAAGCAGCCAAAATCTGGTTGGATAAATTAGCGGCAGAGCGTAACTTTTCCATTGATTATATAGAAAATACGGATAAAATAAATGATACTTTTTTAGCTGGTTATCAATTATTTATCCAGCTTGATTTTGTGCCTTATGCTTGGAAACCGGGAGCCATTGCAGCATTTGAAAAATACATTAATGAAGGAAAAGGCGGATGGATCGGATTTCATCACGCCACTTTATTGGGAGAATTTGAAGGATATAAAATCTGGCCCTGGTTTTCTGATTTTATGGGCGCCATTAAATACAAAAATTATATTGCTGATTTTGCCGCTGCAACGGTAAAAGTGGAGGACAAGAAACATCCGGTTATGAAAGGTGTTCCTTCTTCGTTTTTGGTAAAAAAAGAAGAATGGTATATTTATGATAAAAGTCCGCGACCAAATGTGGATGTCATTGCAAGCGTGGATGAATCAACTTATGTACCTGATTCCAAAATCAAAATGGGCGATCATCCGGTAATTTGGTCTAACAAAAAAGTGAAAGCAAAAAACGTCTACATATTTATGGGACACTCTCCGGTATTGTTTGAAAGTGAAGAATATCAGACTATTTTCAGAAACGCTATTTTCTGGGCTGCTAAAAAATAGCTTTTCGAATGTTTATAAATCACTCTTTTATTAAAATCGGTGGCATGGCTGAGTCACCAGGCTTTTTACGAAGCTTTATAACTCAGCCATGCCGCCGATACTCACTTCAAACCTTTACGTTTTTTATATTCCTGGTAGCGCTCATTATATTCTTTTAATTCTTCTTTTTTAAAGCTTTTCTGGTAACGCTCCGGCAAGTCGAGCCTTTCTTTCATTTTTAATGAATTAGAAAGTTCAACCAATGTATTTTGTCCTTGTTTATCTTTTTCCAGGTCAAAGGAATCATATAAATCGCCATTCACTGTGTAAGCTTTAAACGCCAGTTTTTGCTGATCTAGTGTAATAACCTGATATAATTGTGTATTGGATCCTGCACGGTCCATCCAATCCTGTAAGCCAATGTCGTACATTTTGGGTCCGCTTACTGAGACTACATAAATGGGCCCGTCCGGCTTTTTTCTGCTTTGTCCCAATGGCATATTTATTCCCCGTCCGTAAGTATGGTCATGGCCCTGCAACACAATATCAACTTTATACTTTTTATAAAGCGGTTCCATTTTTAGTCTCCATTCATCATTATCCCTTCCGTTTTTAGTCGAATAAATAGGATGATGATGAATTACAATGACCCAACGGTTTTTATTTTCCTTCACTACATTTTCAAACCAAACCGCTTGTTTATCCATAACCGAAGAATCTATTTGTGCTGCCTGAGAATTCATGGCAATAAATCTTATGCCTTGGTAATCAATATAGTAAGCAGTTTCCTGTAATCCCTCAGGTCCGTTTTCCGGCAATGCAAACTGTGGACGCCAGTGCATAGAAACCTGGGGTTTATCATTTTTGTCTTTATAATATTCATGGTTGCCCGGTGTTGCCAAACTTGGAATCATACCATTTACCCAGCCGCCTGCTTCAAACCATTCTCCCCATTCATAATCCGTGTTGGAACGATTAATCAAATCACCGGCATGGATCATCAGATTAGCTTTTGGCAAGGTTGAATATGCTCCTCGTATTGTTCGCGACCATAAGGAACGGATATCATTTTGCGCGTCTCCAAAATAAAAAAAGGATACTGGCTCCGGTTTATCAGAAGCTGTTGTGAAATGAAACCATTCACTCCAGTGCGAACCGCCGCCTACCCGATACATATATTGCGTGGCAGGTTTAAGATCAGTAAAGTTAACTTCGTGATAATGCACCGTTACGCGATCAATCACGATTGATTGCGTAAAAGCCTTTACAATACGTGCATTCTCCTGAAAATCCGGTGATGGATCGGCTTCAAGGATAGCAGCAACCGCATCAGAAACAGATTCATCTGTCCGCCAGTTAACAGCTTGTGAAACAGCGGGATTTCCTTTAAAGCCTAGAATAATGCGGTCGGGAAACTTGGATGCAGGATAATCCTTATTTTTCTGAGCAAGAAGAGTGGGAGAGAAGGTAATGAAGTTAAGAAAGCAAAATATATACGTTCCTGCGAAAATGGATTTCATAAATCAGATTTTATTCTTTGTAATAATACCTGATTTATGGGAAATAAGACCATTTACAAGCGTTAATTTATTGTTAAAACTTTGGCAACACTGCAAAACTTACGAATGTCGTTTGCCAATAATTCCGGTTGTTCCATTGCTGCAAAATGTCCGCCTTTTGGCATTTGTGTCCACTGTTTTATATTGAAAAATCTATCAGCAAATTCTTTTGGTGCAGAAATAAGATCTTTTGGGAAAATAGCTGCTGCTGTCGGTACTTTTACTTTTTCGGAGGAATTCTCTGGCGGATACTTCATCGTTTCATAATAAATACGAATAGCAGAATTGATCGTTTGAGTTGCCCAATAAATAGTGAGATTGGTGAGTAATTCATCTTTTGTAAATGAATTTTCAAGATTACCGTTGCAATCGCTCCATGTATAAAATTTTTCAATGATCCAGGATGCCAGTCCTGCAGGTGAATCATTTAAACCGTAACCCAACGTTTGTGGTTTAGTACTTTGAATCATCGCATAACCACCTTCGGTCATTTGCCATTGTTTTCCAGTTTCCAAATACTTCTTTTCTGCTTCGCTCAGATCAGTTTCCGGCACTGTAAACAAATGATGGAATGGTAAATCTGTAAGGTGAATTCCCAATATGTTATCAGGATAATTTAACGCAAGTTGTTCCGTAATACTGCTGCCCCAGTCACCACCATGTGCGAAATATTGATCATAACCCAACTGTACCATTAATTCTGCAAATAAATCTGCCACTTTTTTGGGATTCATTCCCGGCTGTTTCGGAATGTCTGAAAAACCGTATCCGGGGATGGAAGGGATGATCAGGTCAAAAGAAAATCCATTTTCATCCGGTTCAGTAAGTAGTGGAATTATTTTCAAAAACCGAACGAAAGAATCCGGGAAACCATGTGTTAAAAACAACGGAACATTTTTTGTGCCTCTGCCTTTTTCATGGATAAAATGAATTCCAACATCCTGAATTGTTGTCTTAAAATGAGCAAAAGAATTTAAGTAAGTCTCCTGCTTTTTCCAGTCAAATTCATTTTGCCAATAGCTAAGTAATTTTTTTAAATAGGCTGAATTTGTCCCGTATTCCCATTGCGTGTTTTCAAATTCGTCCGTCCAGCGGGTGGTTGAAAGTCTCTTATTTAAATCCGCTAAGATGTCTGCATTGATATTTATCTGAAATGGCTGTATCATAACCTGTTGATTTTTGAGGTGAAGAGCAATTTTTTAACAGGATTTTAAAAATCATGCCAAATTATGAGATTAGCAGACATGGATTAGAATGCAGTTATTCAAGCTTAAAACCATTAACTTTGTAAGAAGAAAAATAACCAATCTGTTGAAAAAGAAAACACTCTTCATCACCCCGCCATTCACCCAGCTCAATACACCTTATCCTGCAACTGCTTATCTCAAAGGCTTTTTGAATACTTTAGGAAGAGAATCGTATCAGGCTGATTTGGGGATTGATGTAATTCTGGCGTTGTTTTCTTCAAAAGGTTTAACCAAACTTTTTAATGATCTTGACAATTCTGATGCTGAATTAACTGAAAACAGCTACCGGATTTATGCATTAAAAGACGATTATATTTCCACGATAGATCCGGTCATACGTTTTTTGAAAAACAACAATCCAACCCTGGCACACAGTATTTGCGACAGAAGTTATCTCCCGGAAGCCAGCCGTTTTCAACAGTTGGAAGATATGGACTGGGCTTTTGGAACCATGGGAATTCATGATAAAGCCCGGCATTTTGCTACTTTATATTTAGAAGATTTAGGTGATTTAATTCAGGAAGCTGTTGATCCGCATTTTGGATTTAGCCGTTATGCGGAGCGTTTAGGAAGATCGGCTACACATTTTGATGAAATGGAAACGGCTCTGGAAATGCCGGATACACTGTTGTCTCAAATATTGACACAAATACTGGAACAGAAAATTCAGAAATACCAGCCTGATATGGTTTGTATTACAGTGCCTTTTCCGGGGAATTTATATGGTGGATTTAAATGCGGACAATACCTGAAAAAGCATTATCCACACATAAAGGTTGTCATGGGTGGCGGTTTTGCAAACACAGAATTACGTTCATTAAAAGAGCCGCGCGTTTTTAATTATATCGATTTTGTTTGTCTGGATGATGGAGAAGCTCCTCTTTTGTCTTTATTGGAATATGTTGATGGAGAACGTGATATTTCACAACTGAAAAGAGTTTATTCTTTGGTTAATGGTGAAGTAATTTATCATAATGGAGCCAAAGAAAAAGATATTCCGCAACGGGATACCGGTACGCCGGATTACAGTGATTTGCCTTTACATGATTATTTGTCTGTCATAGAAATCGTAAATCCAATGCACAGGCTTTGGAGCGACGGACGGTGGAATAAGCTGACTTTGGCGCACGGCTGTTATTGGGGAAAATGTTCTTTCTGCGATATTTCACTGGATTATATCAGGCGGTATGAGCCAATGACGGCCGCTTTGCTTTGCGACCGCATTGAAGAAATTATAGAACAAACCCAGCAAAACGGATTTCACTTTGTAGATGAAGCTGCACCGCCAGCGTTACTTCGGGATTTAGCGCTGGAAATTATCCGAAGAAAACTGACGGTAGTGTGGTGGACGAATATTCGTTTTGAGAAAAATTTCACACACGATTTGTGCTTGCTGTTAAAAGCATCAGGTTGTATTGCTATTTCCGGTGGACTGGAAGTCGCATCCGACCGTTTGCTGGAGCGTATGAAAAAGGGAGTAACTGTTTCGCAGGTAGCTCGTGTTGCAGATGCATTTACGCAAGCTGGTATCATGGTTCATGCGTATCTGATGTATGGTTTTCCTACACAAACTGCCCAGGAAACGATTGATGCGCTTGAAATGGTGAGGCAACTGTTTCAGGAGGGAATTGTCCAGTCGGGTTTTTGGCACCGCTTTGCTATGACTGCTCATAGTCCCGTCGGTTTGCATCCGGAGGAATTTGATGTCATGCGTATTGGGCCGGATACAGGTAAATTTGCAAATAATGACTTAGAACATCGTGATCCTCTGGGCGCTGATCATGATCTTTTTGCGGAAGGTTTGCGAAAATCCCTCTTTAATTATATGCATAGCGTTTGCCTGGATTTTCCGCTTTCCAGATGGTTTGATTTCAAGGTTCCTTCTACTTCTGTCCCTCCCAAATATATTGAAAAGAGTATCCGGGCAATCCCTGATTCAGCTCAGAGACCAAACGCTATTGTAACCTGGTTGGGAAGTTTGCCTGAGCTTTCTGTTTTTGAAGAAATGCAGGGTAAAAGAGTTGTTGAAATTGCTGAGCTGGTTTTCTTCAATAAAAAGAAAGAATGGGCAGTGGAAGCTGATGTCACAATAGCGGAATGGCTGGTAGAAATTATGCCAAAATTATTAATCAGTAATCCTGAAACTTATGCTTTTGAGCAGTTAAGAAATGATTTTGAATCTTCCGGATTAGGTAGTTTTGAAATATTAACTAAGTCAAAAACCTGGGAAGATTTGAAAAAAGGCGGTTTACTGATAGTTTAAAAACTAATCATTTAAGATATTGGGTCAATTGAGGCGTTTCATCGGTGGCACGGCTGAGACACAAGGCTTTTTACGAAGCTTAATTAATCAGCCGTACCACCGATAATCAGTAAATCAAATTATCTAATATTTCAACACCTGAAACGTCCCTAAATCATCATCGAAAGTGGTGAAAACTGCGGGGAAACCAACAGCTATTTGCCCGATTTTATCTGATATTCCTAATGCTTTGGCTGGCCGGATTGTTGCCATTTCAATCGCTTCCTGCAATGGAATATCAATTATTTGCACCGCATTCCGGACAGCATCACCCAAAGAAATAGTTGCTCCTGCAAGGTTTCCATCTGAATTCGTATATCGGCCATCTTTCAGATAAGCATCAAACTCTCCCCATTTAAATTCGGTCATTTTTTCTCCCAGGAAGAGCGCATCTGAAATCAGGAACAGTTTGTCTTTTTTAATTTTGTAGGCAATTCGGGCAGAAGCAAAATCACAATGAACGCCGTCAATAATAATAGGTGCATATACAAATTGGGTATCAAAAGTAGCCCCAACTAGTCCTGGCTGACGATGGCCAAATGCAGACATAGCATTGTAAAGATGCGTTACAAGATGAATTCCCTGAGAAAATGCTTTTGTTGCTTCTTCATACGTTGCATTGGAATGCCCGGCAGAAACAGTAATCCCTGATTCCAGAAGCATCTGGATCTGATCTGCCGTGAACATTTCAGGCGCGATGGTAATCAGGCTGATAATGCCTTTTCCATATCGAATAATTTCTTCCAGTTCAGCATTTGTCGGTTTGCGCACATATTCAGTCAAATGCGCCCCTCTTTTGATTGGGTTTAAAAAGGGTCCTTCCAAATGCATACCTAATACACCTGAATCCGGATATTTTTCCTGATAATTTTTAATTGCTTCAATTCCTTTAAGAATATTTTCTTGCGGCGAAGTAATTAATGTAGGTAGTACGTATGCTGTCCCGGTTTGAAAACTTGCCTGATAAATATCGTCAATGGTTTCTTCATCTGCTTTTTGAGTGAAATAAAATTTTTCACCTCCATTAATATGACTATCAAAAAGTCCGGCTGCAAGATTATTTACACTTTTAATTTCCGGAAAATAATAAGAATTTTCTATGGTAGTTATTTTTCCGTTCTCTATGGTAATCAACTGGTCTTCCAGAACTTCTTTTCCTGTGTAAACTTTTCTTGCAAACAATTTTTCCTGCATAAAACTTTATGATAAATTTTTTTTGTGAAGAGACAAAAATAGAAGTTGGCTAAAATTATTTAATAATAATATCAAATTTGGTCAAAAGACCAGCCAGATCAGAAGATAAAAATTTGGCTTTTCTGATATTGTTTGTGACAGGATCAATGGTAAAGTTTTTACTGGTAGTAAAATCCACTCCGGCTGCATTGGTATTTACAAACACAGAATCCCAAAAATCACAATTATAGAATTTACATTTTGATAAGTCGGCCTGAGTGAAATCAGCATTGTGAATCTTGCAATTTGAGAATGAACTTTTGTTTAATTTTTTGTTATCAAAAATGGCATAATCCAGTATGCAATTATCGAATCTGACTAAGAAACCAAAGTCTTTTGTTTCTGAAAAATTAACCCCCAGTAACTTACAATTATTAAATGTAACATCATTCATTTTACAATTTGCAAGAACAGCATTACTGAAATTACAGTCCGTAAAAATACAATCAGTATATTCTATTCCGGCAACACTGGAAAACGTGCAGTTTACAAATTCAAATTGCTCAAATTCTCTTTCCGGAATACCTTTTTCGGAAAAATCTATATTACTGATAACTTCCAAACTTCCTTTACTGATCATTACGCTTATATCTGTGGTTCGGCAAAGATTATAAATATTTTTTAATAACCGATTTCAGCTGATCAGCTTGTACAACACCGGATTGTCTCCACATTGGTTTTCCGTGTTTAAAGACAATTAAAGTAGGAACTCCCTGGATTTTATATGCTTGTGCAGCAGACGGATTTTTATCCACATCTACTTTAATAATTGTTGCAGAATCACCTAAATCTTCCTTTAAAGTATCAAGAATAGGTTTCATCATTTTACATGGGCCGCACCATTCAGCAGAAAAATCTACTAATACTGGTTTGTTACCATTAATAAGTTCTTTGAAAGTTGACATGATAGTATCGTTTAAAAGTTGGAAAAATAACAAAGAACCAGATTCTTTATTATTGAATATCATTGGTTCCAGCAATTGCGTACCCTAATTTTCAGATGACCAACTGCTCATAATATTAACCAATCAAGTTCGGGAATGGTTTACTGATATTGTAAATTAATCTCTGATTGATTCAGTAAAACAGAACTTTTCTATAAACGGATTCATTTCAAATTGATGAATTTTTTTAAAAAATTACTATTGAACAGTCGTCCCATAGGGACGTTTCGTGGGTAGAAATTTGAGAATACAATGAAATTTCGTTCCATAGGAACGTCTGGTGAAGAATACCGAGTTTATAAATATGCCGGATTCTCTCTTATAATTTTCTTTTCAGATACTGACCAAATCTTTTTTCAATCCATTCGTACGTAAAATGTGAATAAATGATTGTAATTGTGATGGATACGAGAAGAGATATGCCAATCATCCATTCAGTTTGTGGAGACTTAAATAACCTGAAAAGCAGAATATTAACGAATATCAGAACAATCGCATGGTTCAGATAAATAGAATAGGAAATACGGCCCAGATATTGAAAAGGTCGTGTGCAAAGTAATTGTGAAACGATTCCTGATGAATTACAAAAGATAAAAATTCCGACAGAAAAAATGAAGGGAAAAACAAGTTTCCATAAATTCAGCTCAAAATGGTGAACAAAATACATAGCAGAAATCAATAAAAGCAGGTATGGTATTTCCAAAAATGACAATTTGAAATCCATTTTTTTTATGACTTCAAAAGTGAAAATACCCATACAAAAGCAAAGGAGGCCACGGATAAATCCATAATCGTAGGTCAATAAATATTCTTTCTGATCAATGATAAATAATGCAGAAAGTATAATTATAATCAAAAAGGCCCAATTCTTTTTGCCGGGAAGAAAAAGTAATACCAGTCCAAAAACCAGGTATGATATCATTTCAGAAGAAATAGACCACGCAGGATAATTCAGGCCAATCCAACCTCCCAAAACGGGCGTTGATCCCATAAACGTAAGCGTATCTAATGCGGTCAGGAAATAATATGAAAGACCCAGATTTGATACATGTTTCAAAATACTGTTTTCACCTACTAAATTGGCAGTCAGAAATACGATTTCTGTAAAAAATAACAGTGGATACAAACGAAGGAAACGCTTTTTTGCAAACTGAAAAAAATCTTGTTTTGTGTTAATCTTACCAATATAATTCATCGAAATCACGAACCCGCTCAGTACAAAGAAGAAATCAACAAAAAGGCTTGAATTAATTACAAAAAAGTTATTGTAGAAAATTGAATCTTTGAAGGCATTGTGGTGATGGACAACTACAAGAACAGAAAATATGCCTCTTAATCCATCAAGTTGTTCTACTCTTTCTCTCATTTGCCGGGTTGAAATATTAATGAACCCAAACACTAAAGATTTTAATGGGTTGTTTTCACAATTTATAAACGAATTACTGAACTGAAACTGTTTTTAAAGCTCTTTGTTTTGAAGCAGGCAAATAATTCGTAATGTAACCAATACCTAAGAATCTTATCATAACCAGATACGGGAACCAGAAAGCAATTTCGGTCGGACGCCCTCCGGTAATCAGTAATATGACAAGAGAAATGAAAAAATAAGCAAGGAAAGTGGAGAGAGAATTCGTATTTCGTTTGATTTCTCTAATCGCAAAAATAAATAGAAAGAAGTTGAATGAAGCGAAAAACAGAAATCCCATAATTCCGTGATTCACAAAGGATTCCAGAATGGGTACATCCAGATAAACACTTTTATAGCCTCTTCCTAAAAATGCATCCCATGAAAATAATGTATCCACAAATGATCCAAAACCACTGACCCGGCCCATCGCAGAATAATCGACATCGGCTGTTTCAGTAAGTTTAACCCCAAATGAGGTGAAAATTACATCCATAATCCTGCTTTCAAAAACATCCCAATATCCAAGAATCAGATTTATAACATTTCCGTAGCGGCTTAAAAAGTAATTTATTCCAACAAGAATTAAGATTATAACAATGAAATTCCTGAACTTAAACATGTTTCCAATGGCAGTAAAAATATTTCTAACCTTGAACTGAAATATAAAATAAGCAAGCATCATTAGGCCTATTCCAATATAACTTGATTTTGCCAGAGAAATAACCACAACTCCCAGGCTAAAAAGGATAGAAAAGAATAAGAATAATTTAGTAAAAACACCCTTTGTTTTTCCGAGTAATACAATGGCTGTCACCAGGCATATTACACCATTTCTGGCAGTAATGTGTGGATTTCCCCCTGGTTGGGCAGTATCATTGGAAAAACTTACAGCAGCACGCATACCGGGAGTCCAGTTAGGATCCGTCAAAAGAGAATATACAAGAGTAATATTGGCAAAAAGCGCCAGAATAAACAGAACAGCTACCAGGGTTTCGGATACATCATTGGGTACATGGAGCAATAAAATGAGAAAACCGAAGATAAATACATAATTTCCTATATCTGCAATTGGTTTTCCCCCTGTATTTATAAACATGAAATAATAAAACGACAGCAAAACAAATCCAAGTCCAAGGTTAAAAAGGATTGGATTTGGTTTATAGAGACGGCGGAAAAGATGTGCCGGAACCATCAATATTAAAGCTAAAAGGAAGAAAACGGCAGTAAAAACACTACTTGCCGGCCCTATTTTTAGAGTATCCCGGATAAAGAAAATCAAAGGGAAACCGTTAAACATCATAGCAATGCCCACAGAATACCTGAGATTATTAAAATTTTGAGTGATATTTAAAAGACTCCAATTCATCTGGATAATCTGTAACTGATATATTTAAAATCTAACCGCGTAACGAAATATATTGTTTTGCGTAATCTGCACCAAAGATACCTCAATTTGTTGAGAGCCGGGGAACCTATCGTTGAAATGTACAATTTTTGAATTCTCAAATGTTCTTCTTTACCAATTGGTGCAATAGTAGACGATTTAGCATCGGCATGTACTCTGAGAGCTCCTTCAAGCCCATCTATTTTACTAACACTTGTTGTTCCCTCGGCGGTGTAACGGGTTATAAATTCATAATCGAAAGCAAAACGGTATGATTCATCAAATAACCCATACTTATCTACCAATGATTTTTTGAAAAATAATGACTGATTATGAATTTGCATTCCTTCTAATACTTGACAATCAATGCTGTAAGACGTTGTTTTTAATATTTCCGTTATTTCGTCGCTGGTTGAAATCATGAAGAGATCGCCATACAAAATATCCGCCCGGGTTTTTAATGCTGCTTTTCCAAAACGTTTAAATGTATCCCGAAAATATACATCGTCAGAATTTTGAAAACCAATATATTCTCCGGTTGCTCTTTCCAGGGCTTTATTGATAGCATGAACCTGACCACGGTCTTTTTCAGAAACCCAATAAGTCAGATATTTTTCGTATTTTTTTATAATTTCAACACTGTGATCCGTCGAGCCTCCGTCTATAATGATATACTCCAGATTGGGATAATTTTGATTTAAAACACTCAAAATAGTCCGCTCTAAAAAATCGGCCTGGTTATAAGACGGTGTAATGATCGTAAGTTTCGGAAAATCACCCTGATTTTCTTTTTTTATTTTCAATTCAGATATAAATGCACGCAGATCACGTGTACTTTCTTCGAAGGGTATCATTGTATTTGAATATTATATTAAAACTGATCAATGAACTGTGTGATTGACCTTAGTTTGACTTTTATCTTTTTCCGTAATATCCGGTTCGGCTTGATTTTTGGGATTATTCCATATCCGGGTCCGGTTGGTAAAAGAGATTTAAAAGCATTAATATTTTTCCGGTATTCTAAAAATATTTTTTTAAACGCCTTATTCCCGGATATCAGATCCGCATGATCAGACCAGATAGGATCAAAGAAATCCAGACCGGCAAAGTCGATAGAAATCAAAGGACTTCCATCAACATTATATTGATCATTTTGATAAACCAATTCTTTATTTAAAACCGCATGTAGTCCGTAATGCCAGCCGGGATGAGAAACTTGATGAGCACTTGTAATCCTGACCAGAGCAAAATTGAGCCATAACTGATCCATACACATTCCATTGCAAAGGTCAAATTTTGCTCTGTCAATTGTTCGGATGGTCCACCAATCCAAAAATTTCAGGCTTTCTTCATTCCGGTTTAATATCCAGCTACCAGAATGAAACATACCAATATTCAGAATTCTTTTATCATCCAGATTCCCGGACTTTACCAGTGGTTTCGAAATATGTGGAGTTAATAGTATACCGGCATCATTACGAAATATCTCACTTATTGGGTTTAAAAGTAATACGGTAGGTGCAAAAAAAGCAAAAGTATGCTGATCCTGATGAAGGTTAATTAAATGTTTGGCAAACCACGGACGACAGGCAGGAAGTAATTCAAAATCATAATAATGATGAATCATTTGCTCCCAGGCCGGAATTTTAAGGTCGGAAACGGATAATAATTTTATATGTTCAGGAAGCTGTGGCACTATCCCGGTATCTACCCAGCATAAATAAAATATATTGTCGGGAAATTGCATGACAGAATTACCCAGTGCTAAAGCATGAGGCAAACTTGTTCGGTTGCAAACAGTGAAAATAATATTCATGTGTGTATATTCCCTTTTGCCTATTTAAAATAGGGCAATCCATCTATATTGGTACTGTTGATACCTGTCAGAGCAAAAGGTAATTTTTCTTTAATGTTTAATTTGTTAATAATTTGGTTATCAGCATACTGAGCAAAATAATTTTGAACAATCCTCGATGGTTTTCTCAAATTAGGCCAAAAGCGGTTTGCTTCTATTTCCCAGAAAACGGAATCACGATTTGACAATTCATTGTTATGCCGGTATTGATAAGCCGTTTTTTCTTTACTTTTTAATATTTTAATCATTCGCTCCACCATACACAGGTATAACCCGTTATCCTGAAAGCTATTGCCTAAACTCTGTTTTTGAGTAATATTTAATCCTGCAAATTGAGAAATCCCACTCAAAAAATCAGTGTTTACCGACTTATTTTTAGTGATCGGCGCAGCTTTCAGATAATCATAACCTTGCTTACACCAATGATGAAGTTCATCTTTTATGATCCAACTGTTCAGCTCATGCATCAGAAGAAAATTTGCCCAGCTAAACTGTTCATAAAAATCTTCCATTAAAAAAAGTTTAGCTAAAGTCTGCCGGGACTGGAAATATTCTTTTGGAAAATAAATAACATCAATATCCTTTCTGTGATCTTTAATAATACCCAGGTCTGCCTTTTCAAATGTGACAAAAATGATGGTATAATTGGCCAATGCTTCCAGGCAATGATGTAGTATTCTTTCTTGAGTCGGACTAAGATCAGGATTTGGTACAGGAATTATTACAGATACAAGCTCTTTCATTTATATTGTTTCGAGCTGATCAATTGTGTAATTAAAAGGAATTTTAAGCCACTTTCTCACCCGCTTGTAACGGGTAACGCGAACAGGTTTTATATAAAAACAAGGAAATTTCCGGTAATAGGAATTTCCGTTTTCTAAGAGATTGTTTTTATATAATTCAAAAAGCTTAGTGAGATCTTTTCGTTCTGAAAGTTCAAACCGATTCTGGTATTTTGATAATATTTCTGGTTTTGCAGGATCGTAGCCGCTGTAATGAAAAAATATTAAAGGGTTATTTTCATTGACAAAATAAGTTTGATCAATCAATGAGAACTGACGCTCATGTAAATTCCAATAAGCCGCATTGTAACCCGGATTACGCTCAATATGCACGTCAGGGACAAATATTGGCAAAAAATTCATCCAGTTTTGGTCTGTAAACAATCCATTACACAGATCAATCAAACACTCATAACGAAGTTTTTCTTCCCACCATTTTATATACTCCAGATTTTCAGCAGTTCTTTTAAATGCTACAAATCCCAGATTGTAAATACCTGTATTCAAATGATGTAATTCATTAGGAACCAGGCGGTCTTCAATTGGCGTATTAATGTGTGGTGTTAAAACAGCCGGATGATTTTGGAGCGAATTTAATAAACCGGTAAGCGGCTGAAAGATGATGATGTCAGGATCAAAATAAATGACATGATCTGCTTTTGGGTAATTTTTGAAAAAATAGCTAAAATAAAAAGGCTTAACTGCAGTGTTTAATTCTGTAATATCATATCTGTCAGCCATTTCGGCGAACTTATCAATGCCTATCTTATCGATTTCAATCATCGGATACTTTGGTATAAAAGATTCATCAAAGCTTACGCCCTCAAGAATATCTACCAGTCCGATAAAAAAAAGTATATCAGGATTCGTAGATTTTAACGAATCTCCCAATGTACGTGCCTGAGCTAAATAATTGATTGAACAAATAGTGAAAACAATAGTCATTGATTTTGCTTTTCCGAAACCTGCAAAGGTAAATACTTTTGAATGATGGCCTCGATATTACCAACACTTTTATCAGTATTATGCCGTTCCAATACTTTTTTTCGTCCCTTTTTTCCCATTATTTCGCGTAGACCTGGATCAAGAACCAATTGAATAATAGCGTCAGAAGCTGCTGAAATATCCATGTAGGGCACAACAAAACCTGCATCTGATTCAATTAATTCCGGAGCTCCACCTGCATTTTCAAAACATACAACCGGAATTTCCTGTAAGGCAGCTTCCAAAACTACCAAAGGATAAGGATCTTCCCGCGAACTGAGAAGAAGTATATCAAAGCGATTAATATAATCGAGCGCCTGAGGAGTTGGAGGTATCAGTATAATTCTGTCTGAAAGCCCCATAAGACGAATATCAGTTTCAATCAGCTCATATATTTCGTGCTGCGGGCCTGCACCTATCCACACAAAATATACGGGAAGCGGGGCAGTTCTCTGAATTACATTTCTCCCGATCCAATTAAATAAATCATTTCCTTTACGCCATTCCGCATTACCGCAACCACCAATTATGATAGCATCTTCCGGAATTCTATATGTTTTTTCGAGAAGCTTAGCTTGTACATTTTTTAGTTTCTCATCAATATGGTCATGATCAATCAGCGTAAAAGTACTGACATGCTGAACAGGATAATCATATTTTTTAATGTAGTAATTTGCTACTGCTTTTGACACAGCAATTAAGTGGTCTGTCTTTTTCAGCAGGAAATTCAAATGTTTTTCATGCGTATAAATTTTGACAGACATAGCAAGTTCATGCACAAATAACACCAAAGGTAAATGATGCAAAAAACTTAATGTATCATAATATACGCCGGCGTTTGCGATAGAATTAACAAAAACCAATCCAATATTCTGGCTTTCCAGTTCAGTTATTATTCTGCCGTTTTCTTTTTGCGCGGAGTGTTCTTCGTATAATTTATGCAGATTAACTTTTCTG
>Ga0247739_10000268_pt1 | contig 18156 bp, 16 predicted proteins | sample UWRJL058202B2_FD_180943 | JGI IMG/M metagenome (GOLD analysis project Ga0247739, IMG submission 180943) | Plant litter microbial communities from Arlington Agricultural Research Station in Wisconsin, United States - UWRJ-L058-202B-2 | ecosystem: Environmental > Terrestrial > Plant litter >...
TTATACCTATCCGTAATTTCGTCCAATAATTTCTTTTCGGCCTCCGGAGTAATCGTTTCACCCTTTGCTTTTAAAGTTGCAGTTTGAATCTGAAGAAGTGTTTTAGCTGCCGTTGCGCCACTCATCACGGCCATTTGTGCGGTAGGCCAGGCATATATCAATCGCGGATCATACGCTTTCCCACACATGGCATAATTTCCGGCTCCATAAGAATTGCCGATAATAAACGTAAATTTAGGAACTACTGAATTTGCTACTGCATTTACCATTTTGGCACCGTCTTTAATAATTCCTCCCTGTTCGGCACGGCTTCCTACCATAAAACCAGTTACATCCTGGAAAAATATTAACGGGATTTTTTTCTGATTACAATTCATGATAAAACGGGCAGCCTTATCAGCAGATTCGCCATAAATTACTCCACCCATTTGCATTTCGCCTTTCCCTGATTTTACAACTTTACGCTGATTCGCTACAATTCCAACCGCCCAGCCATCAATACGGGCATAAGCACAAATCAGCGTTTTTCCATAATCCGGTTTGTATTCATCCAGCTCCGATGCATCCGTTATACATTCCAGAATGTGGCGCATATCATAAGGTTTCAGACGGTCGGCTGGCAGAATATCATAAATTTCGGAGGCAAAACGATTTGGAGTTAATGCTACTTTTCGGTTAAAACCTGCATTTGCCGGTTCACCAATTTTATCAATATGACGTTTTATTGCATCCAGACAAGATTTATCATCTGGAAATTTATTATCCGTAACACCCGATATTTCGCAATGCATAGCAGCGCCACCCAGTGTTTCCGAATCCACATCCTCGCCTATAGAAGACTTGACCAAATAAGGCCCTGCCAAATAAACGGAACCGGTTCCTTCTACAATAAAAGCTTCGTCGGACATAATTGGCAGATAAGCGCCTCCTGCAACGCAACTTCCCATTATGGCTGCAATTTGAACAATCCCCATTGCAGACATTCTTGCATTATTCCGAAAAATGCGTCCAAAATGTTCTTTATCTGCAAAAACTTCTGATTGCATGGGCAAATAAACTCCTGCACTGTCAACCAGATAAATAACCGGCAAATGATTTTCCATGGCAATTTCCTGCGCACGTAAGTTCTTTTTTGCAGCAATGGGAAACCAGGCACCTGCTTTTACAGTCGCATCATTTGCAATGATCATACATTGTCTGTCAGATATATAACCAATTCCTGCAACTACACCGCCAGACGGACAGCCGCCATCTTCTTCATACATTCTATCAGCAGTAAATGCGCCAATTTCCAGAAAGTAAGAATCTGTATCAATCAAATAATCAATTCTTTCACGGGCTGTAAGTTTACCTTTTTGGTGTTGCGCATCTATTCTTTTTTGTCCGCCACCTAATTTTACCTGCTCGTATTTCAGATTGAGTTTGTCCAGTAATTTGCTGATTGTTTCCTGATTTAGCATAGTTTCTGATGAAATTTAAATGGGCATACCAAAAATAAAAAGTCGTTTGCCAGTAAGCAAACGACCCGTTTTTATTACGAAAAGAAACCTTAAAAATTAGTCTCTACTTTCACACCTTCATCTTCTAAGTATTTCCCGATATTAAAAAGATGGCCATCCAACAACTCAATATCCTGGTTCCAGTCTTTTGTCAGCCAATCTGTATCTTTTTGTGCAATCATTACTTTCTGACTTTCAGAAAAAATCCATATTACCTTTTCAACGCCGAAATTCAGTAATTTTTGTGTTTTGATATTAACATAATCCAAATCTTTATTGTTTGAAATATCAATTTTTGAATCAACTTCACAAACTATTAGTGGAGGTACATCTGAATAATTTTTATTAATTTTTTCAGAGGTTAATATTAAACGGTCAAATATATTAATATCACCGGAAAAATTTGTCTTTTTACCAACATGTAATCCTAATTCATTAGTAAGAGATAAATATTTCTTTTCGTTGAGATTTTTAAAAATAAATCTTAATAAATAATTAATAATAAAACTCTGTAGTGTGCTACTTCCCATAATATCATCAAGTGATTTCTTTTTATTCAAAACATCTTTGTATCCTTTATAATACAAAGGCTGTCCGTCCATCACCTCGTAAATAAGTGCCTCGGGAATATTGTTATTTTTTACCAGTGTGCTTGTAATGCGTTTCTTCGGCTCTTTTATCATCATAAAAAATTTCTTTACAATTTTCTTTAAGCAATATAACGAAAAACAGCGACCGGAAGCTTATATCTATTTGATTTGCGTAGCAGTATCCAGCACAGATTCGGCAGGTCCGGTTTCCTTTTTTCCAAAAACGGATATATGAACGTAACGTTTTGGATGTTCCCGGAAATTAGTCATCAGTTTGTTAAGACTGATCATCGTTCTGTTCAGGTTGTCATAAAGCGTTTGATCCGTGACTAGCTTACCTGCCGTCCCTTTTCCGGATTTTACACCTGCAAGTATCTGGCGCAGCTCCCCGATAGTCTGATTAGCAGTCTGTACCGTTTCTCCCAATCGCAATGCATTTAATGAATCGGCCAATGTCCCGGTTTTCGCCAGCAAAGGTTTGAGTTCCTTTTCAGTTTCAATCAGTGAAGCCGAAAGTTTGTTAAGATTGGTCGTCATTGCCAGCAAATTCTTACGGTTTTCAGTTAGTAATCCCTGTATACTATTACCAGTCTGGTCATAATTTCTGAGCACCTGATTCAGGATTAATCCGGTTTCTTTGAAACCTGCGGCAACTACGTCCAGATTTCTTACCAAAGAATCTGCATGGGTAACTAAGGGCAATGCTTTTTCCTGCAATAAAGCCGAAATTCCCGCTTCCTTTGTCCCAATAAGCGTATCATTATCTGCTAAAACGGATGCAGAGGTACCCATAACAATATGGATTACCTTACCTCCCAATAATCCACCATCTGCCAGTGTTGCAGATGTTCCTTGCGGCAAAGCAATTCCTTTTTGAATGTCCAGTGTAACTAAAAGTTTATTCTGTCGATCCTGTAATAGTTTAATTCCTTGTACCCGGCCAACATTTAAGCCATTTAATAATACTGGATTGGATGCGGTCAGACCATCAATATTATCATAGATTACGTAATATTTGTACGTTCTCGAAAAGACGTCAGAACCTTTAAGGATATGAAAGCCCAAGTACAACATCACAATGGCAAATATTGCCATTATCCCCACTTTTGCTTCTTTAGATATTTTCATGGACTAAGTAAAAAATTGCTTTTGGCATTGAGCCGACAGCTATATTAAGCAGATGCTATAAATTTAAGTTCGTAATAAACTTTACTTATTAATTTAAATTGATCTGCAACAAATCAAATAACACAATATAAATTTTAACAGGTTACAAATCCATCTCTCTTTTATAAACTTTAAATGCCTGAAGAATTGATTTTGCAACTTCTTCCTGACCATCTTTTGAATTCAGATATCTTTCTTCATTTGGCGAAGATAAAAATCCGGTTTCAATCAGAACACTTGGCATGGCTGCCCGCCATAATACTAAAAAACCTGCCTGTTTTACGCCCCGGCTATCCCGTTCGGAAACTGTCTGAAACTTTTTTTCAACATAATCTGCAAATCTTAAACTGCTGGATATAAATGCACTCTGATAATTTGCAAGCATGATATGCGCCAAAGGTGAATTAGGATCAAATCCTTTGTACTTTTGTTTGTAATTAGTTTCCTGCAATATTACAGAGTTTTCCCGCTTTGCCACATCTAGGTTTCCTTCTGTTTTATGCAAACCCATTACATATGTTTCTGTTCCTCTTGCACTTTTAGAGTGCGGAGTAGAATTGCAATGAATAGAGATAAAAAGATCGGCATTGTTACGGTTTGCAAATGCAGAACGTTCACCTAATTCAATAAAAACATCAGTTGAGCGGGTGAAGAGAACCTTAATATCAGGATTTTCTTCCTTAATTTGGCGGCCAAGTTCCAGTGCAACGCTTAAAGCCACATTTTTTTCTCTGGCAACGCTTCCTTTGGTTCCCGGGTCTTTTCCCCCATGTCCTGCATCAATGACAACGACTTTTATTTTACTATCAAACTTTGCTGAAACAGGTTTTTCCCGAAAAACAAAAGCAAGGCTTACCAATAAGAAACAGGTTGCAAGTATGGTTTTAAGAATTTTTAACATTATTTTTTAGTTACGACGTAATTCTTTAAAGGTTTCTCAGCTAATTTTGAATTCTTATGCAAAAATACTCTATTTGTTAGAACTGAAAAGAAAGGCGATTATTATATCGCTAGTACTTGTGGCGTTTCTTCTAATCGGCACAGCGGGATGTATACAGCAGCGCTCCAAGCGATCCGGAAAAAACATTAGTAAACCTAAGGTTTTAAATGGGGTAACGCAAAAAGCGGAAGCTGTTGCTGTATCTAAATCCCAGGCAGATACTATTACTTCTGACTCTTCAAAATTCGTCGTATCCGCGTCGGGCGATACCTTGCGTATAAAAAATCCTACTGATTCCACTGCTGTTGATACACTTGCCGGTCCGGACGATCTGGAAAATGCTGTTAAATATACAGCCGAAGACTCAACGGTGATGGATGTTGCATTAAAGCAAGTGCATTTGTATAAAAACGCTGAGGTAACTTATGGAACAATTAATCTCAAAGCAAGCTATATAAGGCTTAATTGGATAACAAATGAAGTTTATGCCATTGGTACTTATGATTCCACGGCAAAAAAGATAGTTGGAGACCCTATATTTCAGGATGGAGCACAAACTTATAATACGAAAGAGATCCGCTATAATTTTAAATCTAAAAAAGCATTAATTCAGGGAATCATTACCACAGAAGGAGATGGTAATATCAGGGGAGAAAAGGTAAAAAAGGATACAGAAGGGAATTTTTATATTAATCATTCCATGTACACAACTTGTAATCTGACACATCCGCATTACTATATTAATGCTCCGAAAATCAAAATGGTCAATCAGAAGCAGGTGATTTCGGGACCTTTTAATCTGGTGATCAGTGATGTCCCTCTGCCGATTGCATTACCATTCGGTTTTTTCCCTTTCCCCAAGAAAAAAGAAATAGGTACTTCCGGCATTCTTTTTCCAACTTATGGAGAAGAGCCCAACGGAAGAGGTTTTTATTTACGAGATGGGGGTTATTACTTTGCTATCAGTGAATTTATTAATGCTTCAGTAACCGGACAAATTTATACATCAGGAAGCTGGGGTGTAGGTCTTGCTTCAACTTATTCCAAGCGATACCAATATAATGGAAATTTTGCTTTTCGCATAGCCAGGAACCGTTCTAATGATGAAATTAAGAGAGCTGCCGGAATAGGACAAACTAACGATTTCAGTCTTATTTGGTCTCATGCTCCAAAGGCACGTGGCAATTCGACGTTTTCTGCTAATGTTAATATTACAAGTAATGGCTATAACCAGTCTCAGGAATTAGTTACATCAAAATATATATCTAATGTAGCCAGTTCTTCGGTACAATATAACCGGACAATAGGCCAGTATATGCGGGCAGCAGCAAGTGTACGGGTCAATCAGAATTTTGGACAGACGGTTCCTAATTCTAATCCTATTCGAAAAACGGGAGGAAAAACAAATATTTCTACTGACTTTAGTTTTGGTGTAAACCAGATTGCACCATTTGCGTTAAAAGGCGGAACAGGCCGGTGGTATGAAAGCTTTCGTTTGGGACTTGACTTTACAGGAAATTACGCACTTACTAACGTTCTGTCTGCGATCGATACGTCTTTTTCCAGCCTGGGTTTCAGGATCAGAAATGTTCAGGGCGATACCAGTCGTCTTGGCAAGCAGTCCATCGTTCCTTTTAACGTTGGAAACCTTCCTGATATGCTTAAAGACGCTCAGTTTACAGGTCGTTACAGCCTTCCGATTTCATTACCTAATTTTAAAATACTACGTTTTATAAATCTTACGCCCAGTATGTCATTACAGGGCCAAGTTTATACCAAACAGTATAGTTACACTTATGTGGGAGGAAATAACATAAGAATTGATACAATTAATAAGCCCGGAAACGAATACTCCTATTCTTTTGGCGGAGGATTAAATACCCGGTTTTACGGAACATTTTTTGTCAAGGGTAAAAGGCTGGAAGCAATCCGGCATACGGTAATTCCATCTTTGTCTTTCAGTTATACACCTGATTTTACCGGAGATTCCTATGGTTTTTATGATAAAGTAAGATATAACATTGCAGGAGATACCAAACGTTTGTCCCGGTTCCGTGGAGTTGGAAGCAGTGTGAGCGACGGGAGAGCTTCAAGTGTCGTTTCGTTCAGTTTGAATAACTCTTTCGAAATGAAGCTTAAATCAAAAAGCGACACGGCGGCAGCACAATTTGAAAAAGTATCTTTGCTGGACAATTTAAGTTTGGGCGGAAGCTATAATTTACTGGCAGATTCACTGAATCTCTCTAATATCAGTATTAATGCAAATGCAAGAATCGGGAAGAACCTGAATTTAAACTTTAACATGAATCTGGATCCTTATGCTTATGAAGCAAATCCAAATATTATCGGAAATCAGGTTGGAACGAAGGTTAACAAATATTCTATAACGCAAGGTCAGGGATTAGCGAAACTGCAAAATCTTGGATTAACTTTGGGAACAAATTTTAACCCAAAAGCATCTAATAAAGCCAAACCAACACCAGGCGGAAATAGTACAGCAACACCGGAAGAACGCGAATTTGTACAAAACAACCCTGATCTATATGTTGATTTTACTGTTCCCTGGAACGTCTCGCTGAACTATAACTTTGGATTAACAAAACCGGGTCTTTCCAAAGCATCCCTGATACAAGCCGTTCAGATGACAGGAGATTTAAGTTTATCTAAAAATTTCAAGCTTACTGTTAACACCGGTTTTGATTTTACTGCTTTTAAGCCAACTATCACAACATTATCCTTACTACGCGATTTACATTGCTGGGACATGAGTTTTAACTGGACACCTTTTGCCGGTAATGCTTCACGCGTGAGCAACTATAACTTTATACTAAAAGTAAAATCAAGTATTCTGCAGGACCTGAAAGTTACACGACGCCGTTCATTCCGTGATCTTTCAGGCTATTAATTATCTAAGTTGATAAAATTTTCTATTACTCAATTTTGTTTGTAAATTATACGAAGGATTGATTTAAATTCGTTGATTTTATATGTTAATAACAAAGAAAGCCGCCCTGTCCGGACGGCTTTCTTTCAATTTTAATAAAGCAGGAATTACTTAGATTTTGTAGCGGCGGCTTTTGCAACTACTTCACCATTAAGATATAAAGTAATAGAACCTCCTTCGGTGTTACTGAAAACAGTAACAGGCTTGTTGAACGGTCCGGCAGCAGCAGCATTGAATGTCGCTTTGATAGTACCTGTTTTACCTGGCAATACCGGATCTTTAGACCATACAGGTGTAGTACATCCGCATGAAACTGTTACGTTAGAAATAACGACAGGGTCTGAACCAGTGTTAGTAAATACAAATTCCGAAGTAACAGGAGTACCTTGAGGAACTTTACCAAATTTGTGTGTTTCTTCTTTAAATTTTAGAACACCTTTTTGGGCAAAACTAACAGTGGTTAAACCAACTAACAAAACCAGTGCTGAAAAGAATACTTTCATAATTGTATTAGGCATTTAAGTGGTGAAAAATTAACTCAGAACAAGATTAACGTATAAATGTTAAATTTAGCAAACATTAACCAATATTAACAAAGGTGCTTAAAGTTGTCACGATTAATTGCTATGAATATTATTTTCCTGCATAATTTTGGCATGCATCCAAAAAAATGTAATTTAACTACGGATTCAAACCCCGCAACTTTTGCTTATGCTTCAAAATGATAGTTTGACCGGTTCCAGTATTTTGAGTAAGGAAAATATTACTGACGATTATCGTCTCGCTTGTGAGAGCCGTCAGGTGAGTTTATTGGGAAGGAAAGATACAATGGGCGGCCGTTCTAAATTTGGTATTTTTGGTGATGGGAAAGAAGTAGCACAGATTGCTATGGCCCGTGCATTTCGCAGAGGAGATTTTCGTTCCGGATATTATAGAGATCAAACCATTGAAGCTGCATTGGGAAATCTTTCCTGGCAGCAGTTCTTTGCCCAAATGTATGCGCATGCTGATTTATTGCATGAGCCGAATACAGGAGGACGGTCCATGAATGGTCACTTTTCTACCAGATGGCTGGATGAAAATGGCCAGTGGCTGGACCAGACCAAACTTCACAATTCTGTATGCGATATTTCATCCACAGCTGGACAAATTCCACGTGCTGTCGGACTTGCCTATGCTTCTAAATTATACCGTGCCAATAAAGATATTCAACACCTGACGACCTTTTCGCGTGAAGGCAATGAAATAATTTTTGCAACCATAGGCGATGCTTCTACTTCACAGGGCATGTTTTGGGAAGCAATGAATGCAGTGGGTGTACTCCAGGTTCCTTTGCTTACATCGGTTTGGGACGACGGTTATGGCATTTCTGTTCCAATAAAATATCAGACGACCAAAGCCAGTATTTCCAAGGCACTGGCTGGTCTTCAGCGTAATGAAGACGAACCCGGTATTGAAATCATAACGGTTCATGGCTGGGATTATCCAACTTTAATCGAGACTTATCAACGCGCTGCAAAATTATGCAGAGAAGAACAGGTTCCCGTTTTAATCCATGTTACCGAATTGACCCAGCCACAAGGGCATTCGACTTCGGGATCGCACGAAAGATATAAATCCAAGCAACGACTTGGCTGGGAAACCGACCATGATTGCAACCGTAGATTTCGTGACTGGATATTGAAAAATGGCTATGCTACTGATGAAGAGCTGGAATCAATTGAAGTTGCAGCTAAGGAAACCGCACATCAGGCACGTAATCAGGCATGGCAGGCATATAGAAAAGATTTGGACAAAGAGTATCTGGCAACAATCCAGTTACTGCAAAATGCCATGCAGGAGAGTACTTTTGCACCTGACATTAGTGACATTGTACTGGAATTATCCAAAACTTATTTGCCAGTCAGAAAAGACATGGTATCAAGTATCAGAAAAGCTTTGCGTTTAATGGGTTCCGAAAATCATAAAGCTAAAACTGCATTACAGGATTCACTTCATACCAGTTTAAAAGAAAATAAAGCCAGATTTAGCACACACCTATACAGCAGCTCTGCCGACTCACCACTTTTAGTAGAACCAGTTGAAGCTGTTTACTCAGATACAAGCCCGACTGTTGACGGAAGGGAAATTATCCGCTCTTATTTCAACGCACTTTTTGAGCGTGATCCGCGTGTTGTTGCATTAGGAGAGGACGTAGGTATGATTGGGGATGTTAATCAGGGAATGGCTGGTTTACAGGAAAAATTTGGAGAACTGCGTATCACCGATACCGGAATACGGGAAGCGACTATTATCGGACAGGGAATTGGTATGGCTATGCGCGGTTTACGTCCAATTGTAGAAGTACAGTATTTCGATTATATTTATTATGCTCTCTCAATACTTACAGACGATCTGGCAACACTTCAATATAGGACAGCAGGTGGACAAAAAGCACCTTTAATTGTTCGTACCCGCGGACATCGTCTGGAGGGAATCTGGCATTCGGGCTCTCCTATGGGAACCATGCTCAGCAGCCTCCGCGGGCTGCATGTAATTGTACCAAGAAATTTTACGCAAGCAGCCGGGTTTTACAATACGCTCATAAAAGGTGATGATCCTGCTTTGGTTGTAGAACCATTGAATTCTTACCGTCAAAAAGAAATTCTTCCCGATAATATTGGTGAAATATGTCTTCCTCTTGGTGTGCCGGAAGTACTGAGGGAAGGTAAGGATATCACCATTGTAACCTACGGCTCCATGTGTCGGATCGTAATGGAAGCAGCGGCACAGTTAGAACAATTAGGAATTGAAGCAGAAGTAATTGATGTTCAAACACTTTTACCATTCGATATTCACAGCAGTATTGTAGAGTCGATCAAAAAAACCAGCAGAGTGATTTTTGCTGATGAAGATGTGCCTGGAAGCGCTTCTGCGTATATGATGCAGCAGGTTTTGGAAAAGCAAAATGCCTACCGCTGGCTCGACTCCGCTCCGGCTACTATTGCAGCAAAAGATCACCGTCCGCCTTATGGTTCCGACGGAGATTATTTTACAAAACCCAATATGGACGATGTATTGGAAACTGCTTATAATATGATTAGAGAAACAAATCCATTGTTATATCCGGAATTATTTTAGTTTCAATAGTAACCCAATGTATAAGTATTCCGGGAAAAGGATTTTAGATATTATCATAGCGGGGAGCGGATTAATTATCCTTTCCCCGCTTTTTGCTTTAATAGTTATTATACTTTGGTTTCAGAATAACGGAAAACCATTTTTTTACCAGCCACGCCCAGGTTTGCATAGTGTCATTTTCACAATGATCAAATTCAGGACAATGACCGAACAAAAAAATATAAATGAAAACTCATTAACAGATGGACAGCGGATTACCAAAATCGGAAGTTCTTTAAGACGTACTTCTCTGGACGAAATACCGCAACTTTGGAATGTGTTCAGAGGAAATATGAGTATAGTAGGCCCGAGACCGCTATTGACTGAATACCTGCCATTATACAATTCCATTCAACAACAGCGTCATGATGTCAAACCAGGTATTACCGGCTGGGCTCAGGTTAATGGCAGAAATTCTATTTCCTGGAAAAAGAAATTTGAGTATGATGTTTGGTATGTAGAAAACTTATCTCTCAGACTGGACATTAAAATTATTTTATTAACGGTATTAAAAATATTAAAGCCTGCTGATATAAAAGAAACTGCAATTGCAGAGAAATTCATCGGATAATCTAAAAATAAACCATTTTCTTCCATTACTTAAAGGCCGGTTTTCCGTATTAATGTCATACTTCAAATGAACATGATATGCTTATCTACGGTGCCGGAGGACATGCCAAAGTAATTATCAGCTGCGTTAATGCCAGCGGAGATAGTGTTCAAGCTATTTTCGACGATGATTTGTCCAAAAAAGAAATATCAAAAAGTTATGATCCAATATTGTTTGGTGATAAGTCAATTATCATTGCAATAGGAAATAATAATATTCGTCGTACAATTGCTCAAAAAATCAGTCATCATTTTGGCAATGTAATCCATCCTACCGCTATTATTGACAAAAGTGTTCTCATAGAAGAAGGTACGGTAATTTTGCACGAAAGTATTTTACAAGCCGGTACAGTAATCGCAAAACATGTAATTATTAATACCCGCGTTGCAATTGATCATGATTGCAGCATTGCTGATTTCGTGCATATAGGACCAGGAGTAATTTTATGTGGGAATGTCCATATCGGGGAAAATACTTTTATTGGTGCAGGCAGTATTGTAGTTCCGAATGTTACAATTGGAAATAATTGTTTTATAGCAGCAGGCAGCGTTATTACCCGAAGTATTCCTGACAATTCTATCGCCCGCGGTAATCCTGGAAGAATTATAAAAACCGCCAATTGAAACCAACCATCGAAAAAAAAATCCGGCTTTCCTCTCCTCACATGAGCGGCAGGGAAATGAAGTATATTCAGGAAGCTTTTGATACGAATTGGATAGCTCCTGTCGGGCCAAATATTGATGCATTTGAACACGAAATTGGTACTTATACCACTTGTAAACAAGTAGCTGCGCTGTCGTCAGGAACTGCTGCATTACACTTAGCTTTAATCCTGCTTGATGTAAATCGAGACGATATAGTTCTTTGTCAGTCATTTACATTTTCTGCAAGTGCCAATCCTATTATTTACCAAAATGCTACACCGGTTTTTATTGACAGTGAAGAATCCACATGGAATATTTGTCCGAATGCATTGGAAGAGGCTTTAAAATATTATTGTCAAAAAGGTAAAAAGCCAAAAGCTGTGATTGGTGTTCATGCCTATGGAATGCCCTGCCGGTTAGAAGAAATTTTATATTTATGTCAAAAATATGACGTCCCGTTTATTGAGGATGCAGCGGAAGCATTGGGGTCTACCTACAAAGGAATAAAATTGGGAAGTTTTGGGGATATGGGCATTTTGTCATTCAATGGTAACAAAATCATCACGACTTCAGGCGGCGGTGCTTTGCTTTCAAATCAGGAAACCTTTATATCCAGAGCTAAATTTTTAGCGACTCAGGCTCGGGACGAAGCTTCGCATTATGAACATTCTCAAATCGGATACAATTATCGTATGAGTAATGTTTGTGCAGGAATTGGAAGAGGCCAGCTGGAAGTAATTGAAGAAAGAGTCAGTCAGCGCCGAACTAATTTTGAGTTTTACAAGCAAAATTTACAAGATCTGCCCGGATTATCATTTCAGAATGAACTTCCTGAATCATTTTCTAACAGATGGCTAACAACCATTTTGATAAATCCGGAAATTGCAAATGGAATTGACCGGGAATACATCCGGTTAAAACTTGCAGAAGAAAATATTGAATCAAGACCGGTTTGGAAACCTATGCATTTACAGCCTGTTTTCAAGGATGCACTTTATTTTGGTGGTATGGTTTCAGAAGAGTTTTTTCGTAATGGACTTTGTCTGCCATCCGGGTCTGATCTGACACACAATGATTTAATTCGGGTGTGTCAGAATATCCAATTCTGTATTGAGAAAAATTACAAATTTATATAACCTAAAAGAAGCTGCCTCGACTCGAAGCAGCTTCTTTTAGGTTAACAATCAACTATGTAATAATTACAAAATTTCCAATTCAAATTGTAATGGAGAATATGCGGCTATTTTTGCACTGTTTGTCGCCTTATATCCTAAAGAAGATGGGAAAATAATAATAGCCTTTTCAGTTTTACGCATTCTTCTCACTGCACGGTCAAAGCCAGGTATAACACCGCCAGTACCAGTAGTTACCGGAATTGTACCTGTATCAAATTGTGTACCATCTAAAAGTTTCCCTGTATATTTTACACTTACAGACTTTCCAGAACCAAGCGTATCACCCGTTACTGTATTAGTACGTATAATAATTAAGTTGTCAGTTGACCTTTCTGATGGAACAAACTGTTTCGCAGCCAGGTATTCATTAATTTGCTGAACTTCAGTACGCGTTTTAATAAATTCCATTTCCATTCTGATAGGTGAATAAGCCGGAACATTCGTTTGCGCTCCACTTCCAAAACCCAGGTAATAAGGCAAAAACAATGAAGCCTTTTCACCAGTACGCATTAGATAAATTCCTAATTCAATACCTCCAATACCAGTGGTGTTACCTCCAACAGGGAAAGTAAGAGATGAATCATTAGCAACACCCAGCACTTTGGTTCCATTGAGTAAATACCCGATTACTTTAACAGTCGCCGCATCTCCCGTTTTAGCCGCTTCACCAGTCGCATTAACTTTGCGTTTGTAATAAACAATCCCTGTTGACTCGTGGGTAACTTTACCAGTTAAAGAACTATCTGCCAGATATTTATCAATTAATGCTTCATTTGCAATTATCTCCTTTTCATCATCAGTATCCATCCCTTTATTACAAGATACCGCTCCTACTACCAATGCCAACAGCATACTCAATTTCAAATATTTACGAATCATCGCTTACTTTTAATTTGTGATTTATATATTTTAAAAACTCTTTCACAATAGTAGACTCCATTATTGTGAAAATGGTTGCAATGATTTACAAATTATGCTACAATTCGCTTCTCATAATAGGCACAAAATGATTTTAAATTACATTCCGGGCATTTTGGATTGCGCGCTATACAAATATAGCGGCCATGTAATATAAGCCAGTGATGAGCCTTAGGAACCAGATTTGTTGGAATATATTTCATAAGTCCCTTTTCAACTGCCAGTGGCGTCGTCGCAGTAGACGGCACAAGGCCAATCCGGTGAGATACCCTAAAAACGTGGGTATCCACAGCCATTGCAGGCTGATTAAAAATAACTGACGCAATTACATTTGCCGTTTTACGGCCAACTCCAGGCAATTTCCGAAGTTCTTCAATAGATGCAGGAATTTCCGAATCATATTCTTCAACAAGCATTCTGGCCATACCAACCAGATGTTTGCTTTTATTATTGGGATAAGAAATGGACCGGATGTAAGTAAAGATTTCTTCCGGATTTGACAATGCAAGTGCTTCCGGGTCAGGAAACCGTTCAAACAAAGGCGGTGTAACTATATTGACGCGTTTATCCGTGCATTGTGCCGATAATATAACCGATACAAGCAATTCGTAAGGATTACCGTAATGAAGTTCTGTTACAGGTTCAGGAAAGTTAATGGTAAAATAATCAAGAAGTAATCGAAAGCGCTCTTTTCTCTGCATATAGTGTGGTATGCTTAAAACAATAATATTTGGGTTTTCTTACAAATACAAAAGACCAGCTATTTGTCAATAGCTGGTAAAAGAAAAAGACCGGCTGCTCTTCTAAAAAGAAAGAGCGGCTGGTCTTTTTGCTGAAAATTGTTGCGAGTAATTGAGAACTTTACCAACTGTCTGCTCCGTTGGGTTGCGAACAATTTTGTTCATCTGGTTTTTGATTTCCAGAGAATCCAGGTAAAAATTCATTAAATCATCGTCCAGCGCTAAGGCTTCAACAATTGAATAATTTTCGTCTTCTGTTGTCTCGGAATACAAATAACGGACAACATCATCGTAGGTAAAAGTTTTTGTCATACTGTGGGGCACGTTGGTTGAACTGCTTACGCAAATTTATCAACGCGTAACGCATCCTACCCAATGCCGTATTAATACTCACACCCGTCGCATCCGCAATTTCCTGAAAACTCATGTCCTCATAATGGCGCATGATCAGTACCTGCTTCTGTACATCTGGCAACCTCTGGATCATCTCCCTAAGCTGCTCATGTGTCTCTTGCCGAATCTGGATTGATTCAACGGAATCTTCCGCAAAATCCAATGTATTAAATACACTGCTTCCATCTTCGAACACTACATTGGGGTAGCGTTTATCGCGTCTGAAATAGTCTATAGCGAGGTTGTGTGCGATCCGTATAATCCATGGCAAAAACTTGCCCTCATCGTTGTATCGACCACCTTTTATCGTGTCAACGGCTTTTATAAATGTATCCTGTAATAAATCTTCGGCTACATATTGGTCCTTGACAATCAGATAAATAGTGGTGTATATTCTTGACTTATGACGTTGAACCAGCTTTTCGAAAGCCTTCTCATTACCATGGATATACAATGTTACCAACTCACTGTCACTAACTTGGATTTTCTCCATTTTACTATTCGATTTAGTTAACGTAGAGCAGTTCGTCGATATTGTTTCTCCTTTCTTTTTTAATGATAAAATGAAGTGTTTATTAAAACAGTAGAATTATTGTTAATCAAAGAAATAGATTTACAAAATAATTTGCAAATGTTTGTCTTTCTTTTTTCTCTAAATTATTTTCAATTAACACATGTTAACAACTTAATGCTCAATATATAACTTTTTCCTTTAGAAATTCTTTCTTTATTCATATTATGCCAATTAATAGAACTTATCAAATAACATACGATATATATGCGGCATTTGGATCAAAGTTGGAATTTGAATTTGACAATATCTTCATTTTGAAGAAAATATTATTTTTTTAATTTTTGAATTATTCCCAGAAATGAAATATAAGCACCTTTTTTTTGATTTAGATCATACACTTTGGGACTTCGAACGGAATTCTTCTGAGTCTTTGACGGAAATATATCACAATTCGTCACTTACTTCGCACGGGGTTCATTCAATAGAATTATTTATCAAGTCATTTCTTCAGATTAATACAAAACTCTGGGACGATTTTGATAAAGGAAAACTCCATCATGGTTACATACGTGAAAACAGGTTTAAAATGGTTTTTGCTGAATTAGGAGTTGCATGTCCGCCCAATCATATTGAAATTGGAGAATCCTATCTTAATACATTACCCACCAAAAAACATTTGCTGGAAGGAGCTTTGGACGCTTTAAATTATGCCAGGTCCGCCGGTTATAACATGCATATTGTTACAAATGGTTTCAATGAGATTCAGGCTAAGAAAATATCCAGCTCCGGAATAGCTCATTTTTTTGATAACATAATCACATTTGAAAATGCAAATGCAAAAAAACCTGACCCGGGAATTTTTGCTTATGCATTAGAAATGGCAAATGCAGTAACCGAAGAATGTATTATGATCGGAGATAACTGGACGGCTGATATCATGGGAGCCCAGCAATTTGGATTGGATACTATTTATTATAATCCCACCGGCTTAAAATTTGATCAGAAACCGACTTATGATATTCAGCGTCTCGAAGAATTGATGCTGATTTTATAAAATGAGTATTACCGGATTTCTACCCTGGTCTGGTAATACATGTGGTTTAATCCGCTTCGTAAAAAGACACTTTTTTTTCGCGGAGAAATTGTTTGATCACATCAACGTGAACGCATTGGCCAACATTCAAAAACGGATAGTTAGAAACTCTTTTACGCTGGCCATCAGTAACAACTTCCCGGTTAACCTGATCAAAACCCAAATGAAGGTGTCTGGTTGAACTTTGCATTCCATAAATTACACCTTTGGTATCAAAAAGTGGCCCACCACTTTGTCCGCGCAAACCTGGCGTACTCATCTCTATTCCTGTAATTTCATTGCCCTCGCCAATATGCCGGGTCACAATCCCATCAATGGGAAAGATAGGCGTATTAATGCGTCCTTCTTTTATCCATTCAATATCATTGATATCTCTATTGTACCGATAATTGGTAAATTCAGGAAAAGGGTATCCCAACCGGCAAAGATATTTGCCTTGCTTAATCATTCGTGAATCTTTTAAAAATAACGCATGACCCTGGTATTGAACAGACTCAAAATCGCGGAATTGAATGATCGCAAGATCCTGGCTTGGATGAAGATGTATAGTAAGACTTTTGTACGCCGGAACGCACTTAATAAAATTAAAAAGAATTCTTATTGGTGTTTCTGCATTGATTTTATATTGAGCTTCAAGTAACTGACGCTGCATATCCAATCCAGGATCACGCTCAAACCGCCGGAGTTCTGCACTAAATTTTAAATAATTTTCGTAAATAGAATTAGCAAATAAGATTTGCTTGGCTACATGCCTGCAGGTAACCGCAAAACCATCTTCATTTACAAAAAATAATGTAGCAGTTCCGGGTACAATATCACTGCCTGTGTAATACCGTAAAATAAAATGTACCGGACGAGTGAATTGGTCGACGTTTTCAATAGCTTCAACAAACATAAAAGAGGGTTAACATAGAGCAAAACTTACTGAGGCCTTATGGGAATAATCGCTTCTGTCTGATCCCAGCTTAGTACCAGATTTACTCCCTCTGTTACTTCTTCAAAGTAGACTGTAAATAACTCTTGTACGCTGGAACGTATCCTTATGGGGATTTCTGCTTTAAGAACATTCTTACCATCATTATATTCGGTTCCCCACTGGCCTGTTTCTGAATTTAATATTACCTGCCAGGAACCAGGCCCTGGCACAGTCCATAAGGAATATTTACCTGCTGCAATTGGTTTTCCCGCAAAAGAAGCTCCTTGTTTTACTTCGAAAACTGTTGCTTCATTAGCACCGGTTCTCCATACTTTTCCATAAGGCAATAATGCTTTATCCTGCGCTCTTCCAAAAATATACCTGCCTTTTTTGGCGGGTCTGCTATAATTCACCTGAACATCCAGGCCCTTCTTGTTGTATTCTACTGAAGTTTCCGGGCTAAATGATTTTGTATAACTCCTAAACCCAATAAAAGAAATTACCAGAACTAAAATTATTCCAAGCGCGATTAGAAAAATTTTCTTCATAAATCTTATGGGCAAAATATTTTATAAAAAGTGTAACTAACTGAAAGCCGCACATAGTAATAAGTATCCTTAAGGGACGGATCGCCTTGTTGTAGTTTGTCTTTCGTAGCAGCCTCACCTCCCAGATTGTCCAGATAATCTGTAAAAGTTTTTCTTGTACCATACTCAATTCCTATATTCCACGGACGGCGAATCTGATATTTAATACCTACACCATAAGGAAGAACCATCGAACTTGTTTTGTAATCTCCGGTTTTTATTTCAGGATTAAACTTGCTTAGTCCTAGTCCACCAAATACATAAGGT
>Ga0247739_10000270_pt1 | contig 18097 bp, 12 predicted proteins | sample UWRJL058202B2_FD_180943 | JGI IMG/M metagenome (GOLD analysis project Ga0247739, IMG submission 180943) | Plant litter microbial communities from Arlington Agricultural Research Station in Wisconsin, United States - UWRJ-L058-202B-2 | ecosystem: Environmental > Terrestrial > Plant litter >...
ACCACTGCTCGGGGTTTAACTCATAATACGCAGCTATTTCGCTACAATAAGCCACGACTTTTTTGGTGTGAAATAAATTATGATATGGCAGTTGCTCTGCTTGCTTTTCTCTATATAACTCCCGCACAAAACTTTCCACCTTCAATAGACATATTTGGTAATCCATAAATATGAAAGCATTAAATGACATAATCAAGATGCAAATAAAGAACCTAAATCTGAAGGAAAACTGTAGCAATCACTTTGTTTTTGACCAGTTCCATTTTAAGGCCAAGTTGATAGCTCGCCCATCAATTGGCGCCCACAAAGGCTTGAATGTTGGATTAGTAATCGGCCCAGTATATAAAGCTTCGTGCCTGCTTTGGCGGTAATCCAATAAGTTCTCACAATTCAATACTAAACTGAACTTTTCGCCAAATTTTCGGTCTATTAACGCTGCTAAAAATAAGTATCCAGGTGTAGTCCCATCATTATCTCTAAATTGTTTACCAGTGTAGGAACCCTCTAATCCAAAACGCCACTTATCTTCGATTTGGTGCACCAGCACAAAGGCGAAACGGTTTTTGGCCGTGAGCGGCATGAATTTATTTACTAAAAGATAATTTCTTTTTGCGATTGTAAATGTGTAACCTGCATATAGTTCCCAGTTTAAAAGTTTCAACTGCACATAAGTATCAAAGCCTTTACTAATGATGTTGCTTCCTGCATTATTAAACGAAACTTGGTTATTAGCGAGTAAGGTTAGTACAACCGGATTATTAATTTGTGTAAGAAAAAATGCGTGATTGATGAAAAGAGATGCATGATGGCCAAAATCTTTTTTGTAATTAATTTCAGCATTGTAGCCAACAGACTTTTCTGCTTGAATTTGATTAGATAAAGGCTGTATGTCTGCTATATTATATTCAACATTTTGTTGTGCTAGGGCGTTGGGCGCTTTATAGCCAAGGCCTAGTCCGCCGCGAAGGGCCCATTTTTCATTGAGGCGATGGAAGAGTGCAATGCGGGGCAATAGAAAGTTTCCATAGGTAAAATGATGGTCGCCCCGTAAACCGATTTCTACAGTTGTATTATTTTTAAAAGAAGCTGTTAATTGTGCAAATGCGCCGACTGTTTTATTATAAAAATTGCGAAGCAAAATACTGTCGCCGCCATTTTTTTCAAACCGGTCGCCTACTGCATTTACGCCCACTACCAGGCTATATTTTTCATGAGCAATCAAATAAGAAGCTTCTGCAAAATAATTCGTTTGGTTACCCTTGAACAAGTGGGTATCTGTCGTCACGTTCCGATTGAAAGAACTAACACTGGCTTTTATCTGAAATTTGTTTTCATTGCGAAGCACATGATTTACGATGAGGTCGGTAGTGTGTCTAGTAGTTTTATTCCGTTCAAAAAAAAGGCGGTTAAGCCCTTCTGCGTTTGAAGCGATTGCTTGCATATCTCCACCCGTGCGGGTTTCAAAGGTTCCGGTATAGCCAAGGGCTAAAGAGGTGCTCTTGTTTGGGTAATAAAAAATACGAGGGTGTACAATAATTGCATTTGATTTGGCCACGTCAGACAAACCATCATCATTTACATCCACTGCAAGTTGGTGCGTAAGTCCTCCAAAAAAAGTATACCCTAATTTTTTATATTTTTTGGCAGCATAAGTATTTAAATTGCTTTCTTTCAAGCTGGTTTGGTTAACGGTAATTGATCCTTCCTGTTGCACTGTTGGGTTTTTACTAATTAAATTGATCAATCCGCCAATGGCACCCCCACCATATAATGTTGATGCCGACCCCTTCACCAGTTCTATTTGTTTTAAATCTAATGGCGGAATAGTTAGTATGCCAAAGCCTCCGCTAAAACCATCAAACAGCGGAATACCGTCCCGTAAAATCTGCGTGTACCTGCCATCTAAGCCTTGTATGCGAACATTAGCATTACCCGAAACCGCAGACGATTGTTGTATCTGGATCCCGCTTACATCACTAAGAATGCTGGCTATGCTGCCCGGTTTAATGGTATTTTCTTCATCCATTTCTTCCTTGCCCAAAACCTCCACCTTCAAAGGAGAATTTTCGATTCGTTGGTTGTTGCGGGTGGTGGCCAATACCGTTACATCTTCTAAATCGTTAACAGCAGGAGTAAGCAGTATTTCGTACAAGCCATTAAAAGGTAGCATTACAGAAACCGCTGTATCGTTATATCCAACATATGTGAGCCGAAAATTATAATTGCCTGCGGAAGTATAATTAATGGTTACAATACCGCTATCTTTTGTAACATAGCCCTGGTTGCCAACGCTCACGCTCACGCCAACTATTGGATTTTTTGTAGTAGCGTTTCTTACAATCATTCTAAAAGGCGTTTGCCCCTGCATGTTGATGTAAAAAAACAGACTTGCCAAAATACAAAGAAGCTTATTCATGGATATTTAAATAGAAATTTATTATTTTATAACTCCTTATTTGAAAAATGTATTGAAAACGAATGCATGTTCTGGTTATAGGTGTATACGAATTGATAGCCAGCTACATCGCATATTTGCTGCACAATAGATAGGCCAAGACCACTACCTTCAGTCTTCGTCTCTGGATGGCGATAAAATCTGGTAAAAATCTTCCCTTTATCCAGCATAGGCAGGGGAGAAGTATTAGCAATCATCAGATATTTATCATTTAGCCGAATGGCTATTGCCCCTCCATTGTAATTGTAACGAATAGCATTGTTCAATAGGTTTCCCAAAAGAATGTCTGCCAAGTGCCTATGCGATATGTTTACAACCGGAGCAATTTTTGTGGACACGGAAAGCCCTTGTGAGGTTATTAATTCCTGCAATTCTTTCACCCTTTTTTTTATTAATATATCCCATTCTACTTGCTCGTTCATTATAAAAAGTTGGTTTTCTATCTTGGTCAATAGTAATAATGAACTATTGAGGTGCGATAGCCTTTGCGCAGCTTCTTCAATGGTGGCAATTTCTGCATGATGGCTTTTTAAAATTGCCTCGTCTTGCATCAATAGTTCTGTTTGGTTCAATACGATCGACAAGGGCGTCTGCATCTCATGCGCAGCATTACCGGTAAATTCTTTCAAGCTTTGGTATTCTTGCTTCACCCTAGATACCATATCGTTTAGGTGATTATTCATTGCATCAAACTCATTGATACCGGTCTTTCGTAACCTTGGAAAATGCTGCGCATGAAGATGAAAGCTGTCCATTTGTTCGATGGTGTTGTAAAATGGTTTCCAAATTCGTTTTAAAAAAAATCGATTGATGAAAAAACCCGCTAGAAGGGTCAAAGCAATCATGCCAACAGCAATGGGAAGGATGGCCTTGAAGAGTTCTTCGGTTTCTTTCTGTGATTTGCTTATGGACACTTTGTAATATCTGTTGGATGCCCGAAGCCCAAAATTAAGTACCCTTATTTCATCATAGTCTTGGTCTGGTTCGTCCCAAGCTTGTGTGGAAGTAATTTCCCTTTTCGGAAAAATCGTTGTCGTTTCCGTAAAATGAACCTGTTGATCGGTCGTGTTCACAACCTCTGGCAAATTGTTATGTTCTTTTACATATTGCTCCACTTCTATCTGTTCTACGGTAAGCGAACGGTCCAATTGCTGAACTAGAACTTTGTGCATCACGAAGAAAAAAGCAAAGCAACCCAACAAAAAGATGATGATGGAGGCCAAAATGTTGAACCGATTATATTTAGCAAATAGTTTCAAATGACAGAAAATTTATATCCGATTCCGTAAATACTTTGAATATAATCTTGGGCTCCTGCTTGCAACAGCTTTTTACGTAAGTTTTTTACATGCGTGTAAATAAAATCATGATTGTCTACCATGTCCATATCATCGCCCCACAAATGCTCAGCGATTGCATTTTTTGAAAGCACTCGATTCTTATTTATTATAAAATATACTAATAAGTCATACTCTTTCCTAGTAATGGCAAGCATGTTATTATTTATTAAAACGCTCTGGGCAGGGATATTTATTTGTATCTCTTCGAAATTTAATAAATTATTTCCTTGTAAATTATTTCTACGAATAATTGCGGATATCCGCACACTTAGTTCTGGCAAGTGAAACGGCTTGGTCAAATAATCATCAGCTCCTAATTCAATTCCTTGAATCCTATCATCCAGTTCGTTGCGTGCCGAAATAATTATAATCCCTTCAGTTTTACGATCAGCTTTTATTATTTCCAATAATTTCAGACCATCGCCGTCTGGCAGCATCAGATCCAACACAATGCAGTCGTACCTGTGATCTTCGATTTTTTCTAATGCATCGGCATAGTTGGTAACAGACTCGCATAGGAACTGTCTATCGGAGAGATATTCCACAATACTCTTGTTCAATGCAGGCTCGTCTTCAATAATCAATAGTTTCACGTTATTTCTTTGTACGAAGGACGTTATAAAATCTGAAGCATTTCTGGAGAAGGAAAATTGGCTAAACAATAATTTTTTTGGCAAGTAGTTATTGCACTTTGATTTTTCGGTTGAATTGAAACCGCACAAACCAATTGCGTTATGAATTTCAATATGTAGGATAGCTTATAAGTAAACAAGATGAGTTTAATTCCTAATTTGTTAAATTCGCAGGATAGGTTCGTTTCAGAAGTTCCACAATTGCTGGAACATAATTTCGGAATGTAGCAGGATTTATCTACTTGATGGCGCCAATTTTCAGCAGGCCGTTGTATAGTTGATGAAACTTGCTAGATAAACTTTTAACAAGCTAAGAACGTATATGATCAGGTACGCACATTAGTTTACTTTTTTTGGAATGAAATTTTCTATATCACAACAGAAAGTTACACAACTAAATTTCGATTGGAATGGATATACTAACAAACCCTTTGTATAAAGCCCTTTTTAACACACCCGTGCCACGGCTTTTGCTGCTTGCCAACCCGCCCCACTTCACTATTTTAGCGAGCAACGACGCACACGAAGCTGCAAGTAACCTTTTAGGGAAAAATATTGTAGGCAAAACGCCTTGGCAAATATATGACCCCCTAGACACAGGGAACCATGGCTGGCTCGTGCTATTGGATGCACTTGTGAAAGCAAGTGAAACCAACCAGCGTGTATATATAAAAAATTACAAGTATGATATATTGCCGTCCACAAACAACGTCGCCGCAAGCACGTTGTGGGATTTAGAAGTATTGCCAATTTTGGGCAATAATGGTGAAATGGCTTATCTAATGGCTACCACGAACAACCTTTCGGAACGATTGGAGAGGGAAGAAAAAATGGAGCTTCAAATCAAGAAAAAGGCAAAGGCCGATTTAAAAGAAATCAATCAGCGGCTCCAGTTTGCTTTGGAAGCGGGTAAGCTTGGATCTTTTGATCTGGATTTTAATACCGGTAAAATAATATCTAACGAACAGTTCAAACGCAATTATGGAAAGCCGGTTGATGCCCAATTTCACTACAATGATTTGTTGGAAAGCGTGGTGCCATCTTACAAGCAATACCTGCTTGAACGTATCAAACAGGCGGCAGAAACGAATACCACTTGTCAAGCCGAGTACCAAATAATATGGCCTGACGGATCGGCCCATTGGGTAAGCATTGCCGGCAAACCCTATCTTGATAGCAATGGTAAAATGGTTCGGATGGTGGGTGTTTCCCAAGACATTACAAAGCAAGTGGCCGACAAATATGAATTACTACGAGCAACAGAAACGTTGAACCAGGCCATCGACAGTGGCGGGCTGGGTCTATGGAGCGCAGATTTACGTACCGATGTACTCAATATCTCGCCAAAAGCCAAAAGCCAACACGGCCTCAAACAAGATGAGGAAGTAACGCTTTCAGAGTCGTTTGAAATGATCGATAGCAACGATAGGGAATTTGTGTCAAAAGCTTTCGCCAAGGCTTTGGAAGAAAGTTCCAATTTTGACATCGAATATTTGATTCACCCAAAAGATGGCAGCAATCCACGTTGGCTTCGATCTACTGGTCGTAGTTATGAGGATGAATTTGGAAATCTGTCCATGGTTTCGGGTACCATCATGGACATTACCGACCAAAAAGAAGAGGAGGTAAGAAAGGGGCAATTCATCGGTATGGTTGGGCACGAACTGAAAACGCCGCTTACATCATTAAAAGCTTATATGCAACTTTCCGCTTCCTACCTGAAATATGGACACTACGATTTGATTGTTACTACCTTAGAAAAGGCAAATAGGCAAATAAATAAAATGACAAAACTTATTAATAGTTTTTTAAGTGTCTCAAGGTTAGAGTCGAGTTTGATTATATTAGATCAACATCCATTCGATTTTGCGCTTTTGGTAAAAGAAATCATGGAAGAAATAGAAGTTCTAGCAATCGGTCATCCAATAAAATTGATTAAAGGAGATTCCGTTACAGTACATGCCGATAGAGAAAAAATTGGTCAGGTAATTTTTAATTATATAAGCAATGCTAGTAAATATTCGACCAATGGTACGCCTATCCATATTTCGTATGAGGTGTCGGATGGGCATTTGCAATTCGGCGTTACAGATGGTGGTATAGGCATCAAGGCACACCATCTGGATAAGATTTTTGGCCGATATTATCAAGTAAATAGCAATCCATCACTTAAGATAGCTGGCTTCGGCATCAGTCTATATTTGTGTTACAAAATTATTAATCGTCATGGCGGTCACGTATGGGCCGAAAGCCAATATACCAAAGGTTCCTCCTTTTATTTTAGTTTGCCATTGTCATTATAATATTTGTTATTTCACCCTATTTGTAAGGTATAATAAACTAGAACATTCATTTTTAAAAGTAAACAGCTCCACTTTTTCTAGGTCAATAGCTTTTATCTGGTTTATTAGGATTGGATTTAAAGTTCCCATCCATTAATATAAACGAAAGTTAAAAAACTAATTTATATTATCTAATTTTTAAAATATAATAATTATAAAATCTAGATTGCGGTTTTTTAACATAGTAATGCGGATGTAACGCAAACAATATCAATGCTTTACGATAAGAGCAATAAAGGACAATCACAATATTGCATTATGAGATAAATTCAAGTTTAGGATAAGGCCATTGGACTATTTAATAGGCCAGAGGGTTAATGTGTATAGCCCCGGTTTCTACCGGGGCTAACCTTGTTATAAGTAGTTGCCAACGGTGTATTGAAGCTTTATTCTCATATAAAAGTAAGTGCTCCAATATGCGGAAAATTGTTCTTTTTAGTTATTTCTCATGAGTAAGTCCGCAGGTGTTTTTTATTCCAAAACAAGTGCAAATAATTAGCCCCATTATTGTCAAAAAATAGTACGGTAATAGTTTAAAAACTGGAAAAGATTACTGTACGTTTTATCAGGATTGCCGATGACAATTATAAAATATTTGTTACTCATTAAGGGTTTGCTATAAATCCATCCGTATCATTTTCAGTCAATACAATGTAGGCCCGTATCCAGCTTTCTTCACTTATCATACGCCATTTGTGGCCAGTGCTCAACACGTCGTCTGCTATGAGTACATCACCAGGGCGCAAAATAAAAGACTGCCCATTCGTTACGGTAAATTCCAATATGCCACGCAGCGTAATCACGTATTGTCTCCGTGGTGCGGGATGCCAATCTGAAAACCTTCTTTCTATTGGATCTTCGTGCAGGAAAAAATAAATAGATGCTATCTTCTTCGAATCTTCGAAACGGCCCTTACTGAAATCTGATGACCCATAATGGGTAGTAAAAAGTTTGTATACATTCATTAAGTACCTTTTTTAATCAAAATGTTGTGAGCAAGATACTTCCTTTTTGCAGCAATACTTGGTTGCGGCTTTCACTTTAGCGCATAGGCCGTATTTGTATTGAATTGCTTCATTTTTTAGTTCACTCCTCTATAATTACGAGTTGAATTGGTCAGTTGCTTTCCGTTACTAAGCATTAATTAAATAAATTGGACATTCTTGTGTAAAACGCTCCCCAATTTATTGAACAGGAATCCCCACTGTTTAAAATTTTAGCACAATAAAAATAAAAACAATAGCAAACGCACATTAACTTTTGAAAGCATATTCTGGCATATTATTTACCTATTATAATTAAATAACAAAAATTACATTTATGAAAAAGATAACCGGATTTTTATTGGCCATAGCAGCCTTTACATTGTCAGCTTCAGCACAGGATTCCACAAGCAAGCGAACCAAGAAACCGATGAAGACCAATAAAACTTGGCAGCAGAAAGACAGCAGTAATTGGGATAATTCCAAGATGAAAGACAAGAAAAGTCCTGCGAAGAAACCAAGAATGCGCAAGGATACAACGAGCATGTACAATAGGGACAGTATGTAATATTGAGATGTTAGATTGAGCCTACATCATGCGCTGTTTTGTTGCAAAGAAAAGCCTGTACTGAAGTGCAGGCTTTTTTTATATTGAAATCATTTACGCTATTTTATTTATCAACCTTTTTCTACGCACACCATTGAATCTTATTTTAAGGGTTAATCATTCAAAAAAAATGTCTTTTTTCAACCAAACTCGTGTTTATACTATTCGTCTTGAGAAAAATACGGGGAAAGAATAATAAATAAAAAGCTTTTTTTTGACCTATTGATAACCCTAAAATAAAACACTATGCCTACTGTAGAAATGCCTATTGGCGATGGAGAACTTATCTCTTCCACCGAAGCAGGAGAGATGATCGACAATTTTAGCACACCCAATTTTTTTTATGAGCTAAGTAATGCAGATTTAATTACATTCATAGAAAAAATAGAGACGGAATTTCCTAGTGAAGTTATTCCGGTTGGAAACAGTTTGGGACTTCGCTTTTATGTGGGTAAACCGAGTGCCCTAGATGACTTTGAAATTGTGGCAGTGCCTGTGGTGGGGCCAGATAGGGATTCAATCACTGGCCTGCGAGATCATTCTTTGGATTTGGAGGAAACATTTTTTGGAAACAATCATGTGGATTTTTTTGCCTTACGTATATCAACCGGAAATATCATTGACTTGACCACGGCAGCGCCGCTGATTGCAGTTAAGGATACACTCGTAGTCGATCCTGATCCATCAACCAAATTGGCTACACAGTTGGTGTACTTTTCATTGGCTGCTTTAAAAGGCTTTTCTGATAGTTTGGTAGAGGATACCATCAAGGTTTATCTTTCGCGGATAGCAGCCGGTGATTGCCTTTCGATTGTGCTTGAAGGAAAAAATACGGCATTTGTGTATTTTGATAAGAGTGATTTGGTTCCGCCACCGCCGAGGTCTGGGTCTTCCCTTATTGATGACACTTCATTTTAAAATAATATGCAACTAAACCTTTCTAACTACGCTGAAATCTTTGCGGCAATTGTTTGCACATTTTGTGTGTTTTTTAAACCATCGGTTACCAACCGATGGTTTATAGGTTTTTTGGTGCTTACCCTTTTTGTAGAATTTAGTGCCAAGTTGCTATACAACAATGGGGCAATCAAAACATCGATGTACAATATCTTCGGCATGGTAGAAGTAGTTTTTTATTTATGTTATTTTCGAATATTTTTTAAAACCAAAAAGGAAGCAAGGCTATTTCAAAGTATCATTTTGTTTTTTCTCTTTTTTGGAATTATTAATTTTTTCTTTTTTCAAGGGGCACGGGAATACAATCATTACACCAGCCTTTTGGGTGATGCCATTCTTTCAATGTTTTGCCTAAGGATATTTTACGACATACTCAACGACCGGGTGCAGGGAGATTCCACGAAAACTCTACTTATCATTGTGTCGGGCTTGTTTTTGTATTATTGTATTACCTTAATTACAGATTCGTTTTTCTATTTGCTGTATATAGATGGCGAGTTTTTCAAAACGTTGTATACTTTTGTGAACGGTTATCTTAATTTACTTTTATATGGGTGTTTTGCCCTGGCGTTTGCTTCGGAAGCTTTCAACAACAATTCGAGAAATTTATCTTCATGATTGCTACCTTCGACCATTGACTTAAACAAATTTTGCAGCGATGCCTACCTTTTCAGATTTTCCTGCAATCATTGTTATTCTACTAGTTTTTTCAGCCTTATCCTTTTATATCGTACTCTCCGTTTATATGACGCTCAAAAACAAACAGCAATACGCATTAAAAATCAATACGCTCAAACACTCTTATGAGCAGATTTTATTGAAATCCCAACTCGAAATCCAGGAGGAGACCCTTCGTGGTGTAAGCCAAGAAATACATGACAATATTGGCCAGGTACTAAGTTTGGTAAAGTTACAGTTGGGTAGTGCCCCAGCAGACGCTTCCGAAGCAGACAAGCAGGAAATTATTGAGCAAAGTCGGCAGCTTGTCGGTAAGGCCATTACGGACCTTAGGGCTTTGAGTAAGAGCTTGCACCCTGATAGAGTGAATGAGTTGGGACTTTTAGAAAACATCCGACATGAGTTGGAGCGACTTGAAAAAACAAAAATGTACCATACCAGGTTTCGGATCAATGGTAGCCCACAAACGATTCCTATTGAAACACAAACCATCCTTTTCCGGATGACACAGGAATCTATCAGTAATATTATTAAGCATGCAGGTGCAGATACGGTGGAAATAACCATGGACTACGAACCGCAGCAACTTTACCTATCCATTTTGGACAACGGTATTGGCATCAACCATTTGGATCATAACTCACCTCAAACTGGCATCGGTCTCCGTAATATGAAAAGTCGATCAGCAGCCATTGGCGCTACTTTTTCCATTGAAACTGCGGTTGAAAAAGGAACCTTGGTAAAAATTTCCATGCCATTAGGTCAAGTTGTAGGAAGTTTATAGCGTGCAGTGATAGCTGGTTTATTAGCTAACGTTACAACTTCGATTCATTATCATGTGCCTTGCTCTGCGTTTTTCGTTATTCGACCTGACCTTGAAAATATAGGCGAATTAAAAGTTTTCGTAATGATAGAAAAGGGATTGATACCGCAGAACGAACGGACGTGTACGGATTTTAACCAAATCAAAAAAGACTGCCAATACGGGCAGTCTTTTGTAGTTATAATCATTTCTACGTTTAATGCTGAACCAACATTCTTGTAACAAAACGACCAGCGCCAGTTGTTTCAATCATATAAACGCCGGCAGGTAATTCAGTTGTAGATATTTTCAATTGTTGTACACCTGTGCCAATCTTTGTTTGCTGAATCAAGCTGCCCGCTGCATTGAATATTTTTACCGTTTTTGCTTGTATGTCTTTCGACATATAGAGAATGGCATCGCTGCTAACCGGGTTTGGCAAAAGCACCAACATTGGTTTGCCGTTTTCTTTTATGTTGATGATACGTACCGGAGAATAAGTATAATGTCCATCCCGATCGTTCATTTTTATACGATAAAAATTGTTTCCTTTTACCGGCGTTGCATGGACATAATCATAACCATTGGTGGTTTGGTTTAAAGCGGTTTTTGTACCAATCGTGGTCCAGTTTTCTCCATCGGTGCTCCATTCAATTGCAAAATCACGTACACTAATTTCAGAAACGGTTTTCCAGTCTAGTGCCACTTGGCCATCCACTTGGGTAGCGTAGAACCAAAGTAAGGTGAGTGGAACCGGGCTCTGCGTGGTTACGAATATAGGCGTCATCACCGTATCTACACGAATGCCGGCCGTGTTGTAGATGCCCGTTTTCAGAAAAGCGCCGCATCCATTTATTCTTGTTATGTCATCCACAAACCATCCTTCACCGCCTGTTCCATTGTCTGTTTCCATCCTAAACCTAAAACTAACTGCAGTATTGCCAAGTGAAGTTAAATTTAACAACGATGGCGAAAACACGGAGTTTGTTCCAGTAAAGGCCCTTCTGCCGGTCAGTGTGGTTGACGTGGCCATTTGAGCATTGTAACCGTTTTTGATAAATAAGGGAGCTGCATCGTTCCAAGTGCTTCCACCATTGGTGGAATATTCTACCACACCGCCATCGTAAGAATTTTCAGTATTAAAATAATGATTGAAAGATAACAGGCTCAAATTTTTTGTTGCTGCAAGGGCAGTAGCAGCAGATGTAAGAGAGGACGAGGTAATTGCTGTTGACTCCGATGCAAACCAGGATGAAGTGGGTGAACTTGATTTAACGGTGGAGGTTGTCCAGCCTGGAGTTCCTGTAGTAGTAAGGCCGCCAATGGTAGTGGTTTCTCTATTATCGTTGATGGAAGAATCTACTAAGCAGCCGGTAGTAGGTGCCTTTAAAACAACAGAAAAGGTTTTTGACTCGTTTACTGCAAAATCTGCAGAGAAACTTAACACATTACCATTGAGGAACCCTAAAGGCGAGCTGCTCATGTAAGTGAACCCTGCCGGGATAGTGTCTCTAATGACGTAGCTTGTTACGGGCTGGCATTGACATTCCACGGTTAAACCATAGGTATTTTGGGTATTGATCGAAACAATCGATGGTGACGCTTTTGAAGATCTTACGCCGCTTGGCAGGTCAAAAGCTTGAACCTGGTCGGTAGCACTGCTCGCTAGACCTTGCGATGCACTGGCTCCCATTCCTCTTTTTGCAAAAGCGTTCCAAATGGCACATTTATGTTCGTAGTTATATAAAATGGAGTCAGCAGCTAATATGGCATTCCTTGCGTCCAAAAAGCCTGGGCCACAAGGTTGGAGTTTCATTCCCATCATTACCAAGTTCATGGCAATCACGTTTCCACCTGTACCGCCGCTGTTGAACAAATTAGGTGTAATGGCGTTTTGTTGTTGTATAATTCCCCATGTCATATCCCATAAAGCGGAGCACCAAATTTCTCCCGTATTGTGTACTTCTGTGCTGAGTGCCATGGCTGAATAGGTGAGTGGGTCAATGGTCATATCCGTACTATAGGGGTACCGGCGTATGCCAGCCCCGGTTGTAGGTTGCGCAAATGCGAACGTTCCCATGGGGCGACGTTTAGGACCATCGGTTAAAGCAGCGGTCGACCAGTCGGTAGTCATCATAAGTGCGAAATAATCGCTCCAGCCTTCTCCGCCTTGCTCTGCATTGCCCAAGCAACTTGAGTTAGCAGGTCCCCCTGTGAGCCTATTAGATACACCATGTCCATATTCGTGACAAATAATGCCGTTGTCTAAGTCACCATCTAGATAAATTCCAGGAACAAGTGTTGCAGTTACAGGAACATTGGCATCTAATTGTGCAATAATGGAATTGGCCACGGCCGTGGTAATGCTAACTGTTGGAATCGTGACCGAGTTATCTGTACCAATGAGCGTGGTAATGGTTGCACTATACATTAAAACAGCGATTGCTCCTGCATTTTGTGCTTTTTTTACTTTGCCAATCGCTGTGCAACTGGCGGCGTCGATCAATACGATTTTTCCTGCTAGATTAGCGGCGTTGGCAGCAGCAGTAGCGGCACATGCGTTATGGATGGTGCCTAAGATATCATCATTGTAATGCGCTACCAACCCAGTAGTTGGGCCCACATTAACCAATTTATTGGGTGCGGTAAAACCGCTTTCTCGGGCAGCATAATTACCTGCCAAATTCTCAGGCCCCAAAATGGAAAAGCGTAGCGGGGTAGACCAGGTGTACATCTGCATTCTCCCGCTTTGTCCATCACTGGGTGTGGCAAAATTGGCATTGTTGTAGCCAGCGCTATCCATGGCATCGGCAATCACCAAATCGTTCCCTAATCCACCCCTGCCCATATTATCTTTTTGAAAAGTACCACTTACCTCGGTCAAGCCATATTGATACGTCAGGTCGTGCATCAAGTTGTTCCAATAAAAAAGGTTGTCTACAGCTCCTTTTTTATTCTCAACACTCTTAAAAGGTTGTTCACCAAAATCTATCACATGCTCAAAGCTTAAACTCGGTACTGCAGTGGTGGATGTATCTGGCCAGTTGCGAGTAGCATTTACTGCATCGTTTGCTTGGCGATCCAAGTGGGCAAGCACATTGTTTCCTTGTGTAGTAGTAAAATTTGTGGTGTTATCGTAATGCCATCCCAGGGTGGTGGCGTTATTGCTGGCACCAGATAATAACCAAGGATTAGTAACAGTTTTCATAGCACTATGGATGGGGCTTTCCACTGGATAAGGCACTACCCGGTAGGTGGCCGATGCAACATTGGGCGGTGGCGCCTGTAAAAACATGGGCGGAACGCTGCTCGACTTTTGTTTGGTGACCAGCTGATTTGTATTTGCTGCATTGTTTGGGTAATACAATTTATTAAGCATCGTTGATGCTGGCAGCTTGTCCGGTAGTTGTTCATCAAAATGTTCGTTTACTGTCCAGTTGTCTTTTTCAATCAATTCGGCCGTGGCGGCGTTGATTCGTGCGTTCCACCAATCTGCGGATGCGAGGACATCAATATTTACGTTCCAGCTCAGCGTTACTTGTTTTTTATCGTCGGATGGCGTGTAGACCAACGACACTTCAATATCTTGTTTGGCGATGCCGGATGGGGATACAACGTATTTTTTGTTTTGAACAAACTCATCCCGAACCAAGATAATAGCTGTTGGTTCTGCCAACTGCAGTTGTCGTGCCGCTGCTTTTACCGCATCCGAATAGGTGATAGTAGGAATAGATGGCGGGGCCTTTGTATCAATATCGTTTACAAAAGTGCCAGATGCATATAAAAAGCTGCCATTACGAAAAGCAGCAGAAATGATGGTGTTGTATACTTTTATTTGTTTATAAGCTTGCTGTACATAGATAAACGTTATGCCGGAGCTTGCATCTATATATGCATTGGTGATCACAGCGTTCTGTATGTCGTTAGTAGTGGCGCCTAATCGGGCAGCATTTTTTGTGATGATGGGTCGATAGGCGGAGTAGGCCGTATCCTGCGCTATAACTTGGCCAACAAAGAATAGTGTAGGGACAATAGCCCAAAAACATCGCTTGGAAAAGGTGCTCATGTAGGTCGGATTTCGCCGAATATAGAACATTCACTGTTTCGTTTAAGCAAAGAACCCCTTAACTTAATAATTTATTTTTCACTTATAAAGACAAACAGATTTGTGGATTAGTCAACTAAAAAAATAATGAATAATTTATTGTGTTCAACTAATCAGGCAGTTTGTGTTTTTAAAGTTGAGATAATGCAAGTTGGAGAGGAAATTAATTGAGTTATGGCTGCAAACAATAGCGCTTACTGCGGGGCTGCACCAGGGATTGAAGGGAAAAGCCCACAGCCGCCGTACGGTTTCCGCATAGCGATAGCTTTGGTTTTGTGTCGGCGGCGAGGACTTGGAATGAAAAGCCCGCCCGGGTGCCCAAAAAACTATCCACGTCTTAATTCCTGAAAATGTATAATGCAAGACCATCTCATTAATAACCAGCTACTTTTTTGCCACCCACAACGTGTCGGACAGTCCAAAATCCTGGCCATCTAAATGGCTTGCATAAACGTAATAGTTGGTGCCGAGTTTTAAGATTTTAGAGGTCAGGATTTTAGGTTGGGGAGCCGTGGCAAGGGTAGGTTCTCCGGGTATGGGCCGATAAGGCTGTGTCAATTCATATTCACAAGCGTTGATCCACCTTACTTTCAAAGCAACAGCTTCACCTGTTCTCAATACCGTTTCATATTGCATCGAATCATTTCTTTCCACCCGAAAAGTATCGCCGGTTTGGCTATTTATGTAGGTAAATGTTCCTGTTTTAAATTGCGAACAGTCTGATGGGCCATTCGAATTTTGGCAGGCTGCCAAACAAACCACCATAATAGGTAGCAAATAGAAAAAGACTTTGTTCATACTAAAGATTGAGTCGCTTCAAATGTATCGAAGCTTTGCGGATGTTGACATGGTATATTTCACAGTATCTGCCTGTTCAATTTCAATGATCTTACACTACATAGTTAGCTTGTATATTATGCACACCGGTACAACAGTTTTAATTCCCCTTTCAAGCAAAGTAGGTAGCTGATTTTTCATGATACTGCCAAAAGCTATATCTGACAGCAGTCTTATTGCGGCAAGCTAAAATAAAAGGTTGCGCCTTTGCCTACCTCGCTTTCTACCCATATTTTACCATTGTGGCGTTGTATAATCTCGGCACATACATACAGGCCAATGCCAAACCCAGCAATGGTTACCGATTGGTCTTTTACCCTATAATAACGTTCGAAAAGCTTTTGCTGATCTTCGGGCCGAATGCCATTCCCTTCATCGCTTACAGAAATTTGCACTGCGTTATTAATGGTTACACATTTTACATGAATCGTGCTGCCCACGGGTGAATATTTTACGGCATTGCTGATGAAATTACTGATGACCTGACCTATTTTATCCCGATCTGCCGTTACAAAATTTGGTTGCACAGGTGCGAAAACAATTTGATGACTGGTAACGGTAACAATGGATTCCTCCTCCACTTCTTTTACGAGCAAGGCCATGTCGAATGGTTGGCTGTCGATGTGGATTTTGCCAGATTCGAGCCTAGATACATTCAAAAAGCCGTTGATCATATTGGTCATTTTCTTGACTTGCTTATTGGCCATATCCAAAGCGCCTACGGCAAAGCGGTCATCAATTTTTTTTGCTTTGCTGTGTAAAATTTGCACATAAGCACCCAGGGAAGTCAACGGTGTCTTTAATTCGTGGCTAACCATGCCGATGAAATCGTTCTTGCGTTGTTCGTCTTGTTTCATTTCTGTAATGTCGGATACGATGCCTACCATTTTTATCGCATTCCCATCACTATCATATCGGGCTTTTCCATGAGCGTTGATCCAATGAATAGAGCCATCTGGCCACATTACTTCGTATTCAGCCTTATAAATACTGTGGTTTTGCTTAGCAATGTTCACCAAGTCCATTATCTTTTCACGATACTGGGGAAGCATGGCCGAAAATAAATCTGGGTAGGTAAATTCCTCCTCATTAGAGCGTCCGAAGCACTTTTTAAACTGTTCATTGCATTGCATTTTTCCGGTAGACAAGTCCACTTCGGTGGATCCAAGCGCCCCGGCTTCAATGGCAATACTTAATCTGTTGTTCACTTCTGCAATTTCCTTTCTGGCATTTACTTGTTCGGTAACCTCTGTAGCCACTTGTAGGATACTGGCGATGCTACCATCTTCCGCTGGAATCGGTTGATAGATAAAATTGAAGTAATGCTCTTCCGGTCCATCATTGTTGTGGATAATGGTTTTACTTTCTACGCCGTAGTATGGCTCTCCCGTATCAAAAACGGTTTGTAAAAGGGCGGAAAAAGGCTGGCCTACCATCTCTGGCAATGCATCAGAAAATGACTGACCATCTACACTCTGGTTTTTGCCCCACAGCGCCAACATTTTATCATTCGCACTATCAATAATCAATTCCCGTGTTTTAAATAGGTTGATGGCAACTGGCGCCTGTTTGATCAATGAGCGGAATTTCTTTTCACTCGTCTCCAATTCGTCTATCAAGTTGCGCATTTTATTTTGCAAGGTTACTTGCTCTGTTACATCTTGCACTACACCGCTTAATCGAATGGCTTCCAGTCGATTGTTAAATAGGGCCTTGCCTTTTGCCCTAACGATTTTTGGTTCGGGATTGTGTGGGTTAATAATAGAATAGTAAGTATCGTACGCACCACCAGAGGTATAGTCAAGTGCATGTTTGATGGCCGCGTTCACCCTTTCACGGTCGGCTACGGCAATAACATCGATTGCTTTGTGCAACTCAATCTCCTCTTCTGGCTTTAGGCCAAACCACGATTTAAGCAAGTTGTTGCCAACAAAGCGGCCGCTTCGCGGATTTAGGTCGAAAGTTCCCAATGCTGCTGCATCAATAGCAAGTTTTAGTTCATCTTGGCTAGCCAAGAGTTTGTTATTTACTGCAGCCAACTCATCGTTCATCCGCAACTGTTCTTCATTCGCTGCATTTAGCTCCTCATTAATGGCTGCCAGTTTTTCGTTCAAGAGTGCCAGCGTTTCAGCACTTTTTTCCACTGCTTGTTTCGCCAATACCACATCTGTTACATCTGCTGCGGTATTCATTACCCCATAAACTTTCCCATTTTCGTTGGTAAGGGCAGTAAAGTTGTAGTTGAAATAAAATGTTTTCATCGCCCCATCTATCAGCAGGTCTATCCGCTGGTTGCGAGCTTCAAACGGCAAACCGGTAATGAAAACCCTATGTAATTGTGCATACACTTGTTGGTTGT
>Ga0247739_10000271_pt1 | contig 18051 bp, 12 predicted proteins | sample UWRJL058202B2_FD_180943 | JGI IMG/M metagenome (GOLD analysis project Ga0247739, IMG submission 180943) | Plant litter microbial communities from Arlington Agricultural Research Station in Wisconsin, United States - UWRJ-L058-202B-2 | ecosystem: Environmental > Terrestrial > Plant litter >...
CAATTTGATCTCACTGGTAAATCTGCCATCATCACCGGTGGTTCCACAGGCCTTGGTCTTGCCATGGCAGCCGGACTTGCATCGGCAGGGGCAGATCTGATGCTGGTAAACAGAAATGAAGAAGAAGGAAAAATTGCAGCAGAAGAACTGAGTCGTGAATATGGTTGTCGTGCCGTTTCATTTGCTGCTGATATTACCAATGTGGAGCAATCAAAAGCCATGGCTGATGCTGCAATGGCTATTTTTGGGAAAATTGATATTTTGATTAACAGTGCTGGTATTAATATCCGCGGACCTATTGATGAAATTGACCCGGAAGATTTTAAGAAAGTAATGGATGTGAATGTAAATGGAACCTGGCTAAGTTCCCGTGCAGTTGTACCGTTTATGAAGAAAAACGGAAGCGGCCGGATTATCAATTTAGGAAGCACATTAGGATTAGTCGGACTGGCCAACCGAACACCTTACACTGCCAGCAAAGGAGCTGTGGTGCAAATGACCAGAGCTTTGGCATTGGAACTGGCGCCGTTTAATATTACGGTTAACGCCATTTGTCCGGGCCCGTTTTTGACCGACATGAATATTCCCATTGCTGACAGCGAAGATGCAAAAAATATCATTTTGGGCTCAACTGCATTGAGCCGCTGGGCGCAGTTAAAGGAAATTCAGGGTGCTGCCATATTTCTTGCCAGCGATGCAGCCAGTTATATGGTAGGTTCCATATTAACAGTTGATGGGGGTTGGACAGCAAGATAATACCTGATAATTATAGTCCAATGATAGAAAATCAGAATGGGAAACTGTATATATATTCCCTTCATCGCATGTGGTTAAAGTCGCAAGTGTAGAGCAATTTCTTCATCCTGTTGTACTAATTCAATAACAAGCAGCCTTTTCATTTTGGTACGGGATTTACTAAGAAATGAGTTAAATGAAAATTCATATTAATGTTTTTTTCAAACCATTACTTATCAATCAACCATTATGAAAGCGACTAAAACCAAGACCGCAAAGATCACAAATCAAATCACTGAATCAGATAGTGAAAAATTAAAAGAATTATTTGTGGACGGTCTTAAGGACATTTACTGGGCAGAGAAACATCTTGCGAAAGCGTTGCCTAAAATGGCAAAAAATGCTACGTCGGATGAGTTGAAATCCGCATTTGAATTACATACTACTCAAACTGAGGAGCATGCGACCAGACTGGAAGAAATATTCGGTATAATTGGTGAAAAAGCACAAGCCAAAAAATGTGCTGCCATGGAAGGACTTTTAGAAGAAGCAACAGAAATAATAGAAAGTACTGATAAAGGCACAATGGTTCGCGACTGCGGATTAATTATGGCTGCTCAAAAAGTAGAACACTACGAAATAGCATCTTACGGTACATTGAGAAACATTGCCAGAACACTTGGACATGGTGATGTAGCCGACCTGTTACAGCAAACATTGGATCAGGAAGGTGAAACAGATCACATCTTGACAGGACTTGCTGAAACTTATGTAAATGAGGAAGCAAGTGCAGAATAAGATATAGGTTTTAATGAAATCCCTGATAATCGGTAGATTGTCAGGGATTTTTGGTTAAAAGTCACAACAAATAACAAGCCAATTGTAAAGCCAGATCAATAAAGCCATCCAAAGAAGATGGTTTGGTGAAGAAACTATTCACACCAGCTTCGTAAGCAAGAGATATTAGCGATGGATCCGAAGAAGTAGAAAGCATTACAGCAGGAATGAATGAAAAACCAGGACTGTTCCGGATTGCTGAAACAGTTTCCAGGCCATTCATTTTAGGCATATTCATATCAACAAGTACTAACCCGGGAGGATTGTTTTCCTCCTGCATCATACTTAACAATTCCACTCCATTTTCGACTTCTATAATTGTAATTTCAGGATTAAATTTTTTGATAGCTTCGCTGATAAAAAACCGATCGTCCTGATCATCATCGGCTAAATAAATGATTTTGGAATTATTATACATGGGTTATCAGTTTGGCATGAAAATGAAATTACAACCGTTCTTGCTATAATGAGTTATTATGTCAAAATTTTACTTCAAAAGTATTTAATTGTATCATAAAAATAGATGAAAAACCGTAAAAGGCATAATATTTATGTCCATCATAAAAGTACTTTTTACAAAAATATTTTATGATGGATAAACTCATTACTTGTCTTTTAATAGATGATGATCAGGACGATCATGAATTTTTTTCCATAGCATTGAAACAAGCCTTCCCACAAGCAGCTTGTGCCTGCGTATCTAATTGTTTAGAGGCTACCAACCAGCTTCATAATAAGATAATTCCGATTCCTGATTATATATTTATGGATTGGAATTTACCTTACCTCGAAGCAAAGGAATGTGTCAAATGCCTGAAAGCTTTATCCGGATTAGAAAAAACGTGCATTTTTATTTTATCAGGATTGATCCCTTTTGTTTCCGTCAAAGAGTTAAATGAACTTGGATTACAAAAAGTGCTTAAAAAGCAGGATTCGGTTAACAGGCTTTCAGAAGAGCTTGCAGCGGCTATACACTAAAATATTTGGCTAAATAAAAATTCCGGTGTTATTACTTTAGTGTAACAACAACCGGAATTTTATTTAAATAACTTTCTATTTTATCGGAATAAATTGTTCCGTTACATTCCATCCATCAATTGAAACCATTGGTAATTCGGTAGACGAAGGTTTGTAATCCATCACCACAATTTTCTTTTCACCTGGTAAAACCGACACATAATTATCATCATAGAATACCGGAAGCACTCGTTTCTTTGTTTTAGGATCTACCAATGAAAGTCTGTTAAAAAACGCAACCGGATTCGTGGCCGGATTGGAAAGTGTAACTTCCACTTTTCCTTTTTCCAACTGCCGCGCCTGAATATCAATTTCAGCTTTGGCCATTTGATTTAATCCGCTGTGAGTTCCTTCAGAATCAGCCAGCCAGTACAAATTGTCACTAATAATTTCTTTTTTCAGATTTAATAAACGCAGAGATAGAAATACACCTTTTTCTTTTGCCAACTGTCTGATTTCTCTGTTAACAGGGAAAATCGTCCGGGTAGTAGAAGGCCCCATTTCTACAAAAGCCTGTCCAAGATTTTTTGCTTTCCCATTCATATCAATAGCATTCACGATCATCAGCATATCATATTGATGTTTGAAAGTATTATTTGCCACCATTACTGTGCTGTCGGCGTGATTATACATAATATGCAAAGGAGCGCTTCCGTTGTGCAAACCGTATAAACAGGCGTTTGGGTCAAGGTAATAATCATACATTTGTCCGCGCATGGCCGTCCATGGATTCTGCGTTTTCCAGATGATCATTCCCGTATACCATTCCCACATGTGCGCCGTAAAACCTTCGATCATCGACCGGTATTGATCATAATTTACGAGCTGGGCTTTTTTACCAAAATCCTGTAAATCTTTTGGTTTTCCATAAGCATTTACGTAGCCCAGATAGCCAATATATTTGTGGTAATTCCACACAGAATCTACTGTTTCCTTGCCATCTTTTGGAGAATATACCGGTGCAATCAGGTTTTCTTTTGGCAGAAATCTTTCAAAGGATTGGTAATCTCCAACGCCGACAGAGCCAATCTCAGAATTAAAAGGCCAGGTTTTATAACTGAAAAACTTTTTGAGTGGCTGGATGCCATAAGGTCCGTCACCATTTCCTCCAATCGAATTGAAAGACATATCATCGGAATTAGAATAGTCTACAAACCAGCGGGTTCCGTCTAGTTTTGGAAGAATCGAATCACGCAATGGCAGCATAATATCCTGTGGTAAAGTGATTTCGTTGCCACCGCACCAGATCGCCAGAGAAGGGAAATTACGTATCATTTTGATCTGGTCAATAGCCGATTCCAGAAATAAATTGTGATCATCCGGATAACTGCGGCGCGTCCATTGATCGTCCTTTTTCATGGGATCTTCCCAACGGCCATTACAATCCCCGGAGCCCCAGAAATCCTGCATTACCAGAATTCCATACTTATCACAAGCTTCAAAAAACTCGGGACGTTCGGTTAAAGCGCCTCCCCAGATACGCAATAAATTCAGGTTCATATCACGGTGAAAACGGACTTCTGCATCATAACGGGCATCAGAAAAACGAAGCATGGCATCAGAAATAATCCAGTTTCCGCCTTTAATAAATACCCGCTGTCCGTTCACAGAAATCTGCTTGCTTTTGGTAACTGCATTCCAGTCTGCCTGAATTTCACGAATTCCAACTTGTATATTTTCTTCATCAGAAATTGCTCCGTTTACCAAAAACTGCATTTTTAACGGATAAAGCTGCTGTGAGCCGTAACCATGCGGCCACCATAATTTGGGGTTTTCTATCTGAAGATCCGGTAAATTTACTTCCGCTGTTGAATGTGGTTTAACAGTTACTTCCTTCGAAATTTTATGACCGTCAATCACATATTGCAAAAGTCCTTTTAACGGTGCGTCAGTCGGATTTTCGAGTTCAGTTGTGACTTTTACAGTGGCAGGTTTTTGTGCTCCTTCGGGGTTTCTCTTGCCTGGAACCAATGTGATAATATGGGGATTTTTGATATTTATTTTCCCGGTTTTTTCAATTAATACTTTGTCCCAAATCCCTGTGTTGCGGTCACGAATGGGTTGAATCCAGTCCCAGCCGGCCACATACTGATGGGCCACATTTTTAGCAATGGTGCCATCTCCGCCTTGCCCACCATTAGCATTCCCCACAGCATCAGGAGGAAAGACAATAACAGCCAGGCGATTTGAGCCACTTTTTTGCAATGCCGAAGTAATATTATAGGACTGGCGCAAAAACATGCCGCTGTGTCTTTTAGTATTCAACTTTTTACCATTCAGATATACATCAAAACTGTAATTAACGCCACGGAAATGCAACCAGACCTGTTCGCCTGGTTTTGCAGTTTCCCTAAAATCTTTCACAAACCAATAAGTATAAAAGTCAGATCCGGTTTTAAATATATCTGGTATTTTTTCATTATTCATTCCGTAAAAAGGATCCGGGATTTGTTTGTTTTCCAGCATCGTCGTAAGTATGGTCCCCGGAACAACTGCTGGAATCCAGTTTGTCAATGAATAGGAGGGGTTTGAAATAACTTGCCCGGTATCTTTAACTTTTAAGATCGGACTACATTTCCAATCGGAATTTAATTCATATTTATTTTGAGCAAAAGCATTGATACAAAAAAGATGCAATGCAAGAAAAAGGAAGATAAAAGGATGTTTCATTAGAACTTAGAAGTGAAAAAAGAATCATTATCACAAATATATTCCGACAAAAAGATAGAAAACAAGAGATTATATTGGTTTGGTCAAATATTGAAGAAGATTCATCTAATTGTTAAATTCCCCGGTGTGTTGCGTGCCTGAATTTCTTTAAAGATTCAGATCACTGTAACATTTAAAAACCTGTGTAAGCGTTCCCCAGAAATTTAAATTATTTACAGAATTATATTATTCTGGTATGATTATTTAGAATCAATAGCATATCAATAAATAAAAAATTAAATAATTAAGAAAAATCATGAAACGTATAACACTGAATATCATTGCGTTGACCTTTATAGCTTCGGCAGCAGCATTTGCCCAAACTTCAACGCCATCATCATCTGGTACCGGAACTGGTACTCCTGGAAGTACAACACAGCCATCCACAAACCCTGCCGGAACTACTACCCGTCCGTCAACCGGAACAACACCTTATCCATCGACACCGGGAAGTACAACACAGCCATCAAACATTCCTGGCAGTACGACTCCAGGTACAATCGTACCTGATAATAACAGCGTAACAAGTCCAGGAACTACAATACCGGGAAGCACAGCACAGCCAGGAACTCCGGGTACTAATGGAACTATCAATTCTGGAAACTCAGTTCCGGGAAGTACTACTTATCCGTCAACAACACCGGGCAGTACTACAACACAGCCAGGTAACACAACAAATCCATCGTCGACATCACCAAACAGTACAACAAGACCATATAACGGTACTGGTACAGGGACTTCAACTGGCTCAGGAACTTCAACAGGTTCAGGAACATCAACTGGTTCAGGAACTACACCACGTTCGTCTTCAACTACTGGTTCGGGTACTAGAAATGGTTCAGGAACAAGAAACGGTTCTGGAACGGGTACAGGTTCTGGAAGTGGTACAAGCACCGGTTCAGGAACAGGAACTGGAACAAGCTCAGGTTCAGGTACAACACCTAAATAATTTTTGAAGTTTATTATAATATAATGAAGCCTGATTACTGCATCCTATTCAAGGATAAAAGTAATCAGGCTTTTTTAATGCTTAAATTGATTATTCTTCTTCCTCCGAATTTTTAAGTTTGGAAAGCAACGTATAAGCTCCTTTTAAAGCAATTTTAGCTTTGACGTGATCAAATCCTTCTGGAAATTTCACTTGTGAAAAGCCGTTCTCAGTAACTCCTTTTGTTACTTCTTTCATTTCAAAAACAAGATGAGGAGTTTCTTTTTCTACATTGGCATGATTTGTAGTCTGTGTAAAAATGTAGGATTTTCCCTCAAAGTCGACAATCGCTTGTTCAGGTAGTGCTACAACCGGATTAGCACCGATTTCAATAATTGCTTTTACAAAATTTTGAGGTAATAATCCGGGTTCATCTTTGGTAAGGTGACAATGAACCCTTACCGTCCTGTCTTCATTAATTTTCTGGTTAATCAGATAAACTTTTGCCAGATTTTCTTTTCCCGGATTGTTAGTTAGTGTAAAGCGAACGAGTTGTCCAAGTTTAATTTTAGGAATATCCTGCTCAAAAATCGAAAGTTCTACGTGTAAATGATGTGTGTCTACAACTTCAAACATAACATCAGTCGGGTTTACATACTTGCCGATATTTACGTTGACGGTAGTAACGGACCCGCTAATCGGTGTGACAATTGTGGCACTGTTTACAATAGTTCCGTTTTCAAGCGTTTTTAAGTTTATTCCGGCAGTTTTAAGTCTTTCTTTCAAACCTGCTAAACGGGCTTTTTGAGTTTTTACTTCCGAATTTGCTTGCTGCAATACTTTTTGTGCATTAATATTTTCCTTGCTCAACCTGCTTTGACGATCATATTCCAGCAGCGCATATTCGAGTTTACTTTCTGTTTCCAGATAATCCTGCTGCATCTGAATAAAATCAGGATTTTCAATAACTGCCAGAACCTGACCTTTTTTTACATCCATACCTTGCAGCAGTTCTGTTTTTCTCACAAATCCACCCATTGGTGCTGAGATACTTACAAGATTCTGTGGAGGAATATCAATAACTCCATTTGCAACAACCACATCACTCAAATTGCGGATACTGGAAGGGCCGGTTTCAATTCCAGCTGTTTCGTATTGCGCTTGTGTAATTTCGACGATGTTTTCTGCCTGATTATGAGGAGTTTGCTCCACGATATTTGGTTTTTCGTCTTCTTTTTTAGTGCAGGAAAAAATACTGAACAGAATAAAGAAAATTATTAATATATTTTTCATTTTATTATTTCTAATTAAAGCCTTGATTTAAAATAGATTATACCTGAAACCACTATTGTTTATCTATCAGAAATTCAATTTCAATGACAGATTGATTATATGAATCCAGTAAATCCAGATAAGTATTTTGAATATTTAAAGTCCTGCTAAGTGCCTGACTGAATTCAACATAGCCAATTTCACCAGTTTCATAGGCCTTTGTTGCATTACTACGAATGGCATCTGCCAGAATCAATGTTTTTTGTTGGTATAAAATCAGGCTTTGATCAGCACTTTTGTAAGCCTGAAACGCTTGCTGAAATTTGCTTCCGAGCTGAATTTGTGCAAAATCCAACTGATTTTGGGCCATTTTTTCACTGAGTTCAAACGCTCGTATACGTGCTTTGGATGCACCATTGAAAACAGGAATAGAAAGCCCCAACTGAAAACCCTGAAAGCGTTTGCCTGCATTGAAGAAAACTTCATTACCATTGATACTTTGATTTCCGATCAGCGACTGGTTAAAGTAGCCAATATTAAATCCGGGCAAAAGGCTTGTGCGTTGCAATGAAGTCGTTTTTTGATCAATTATTAATTGCTGTCGCAGGTATTGTAAATATGGATTGGCACGAATAGAAGAACTATCCTGCTGAAAATCAATTAAATTTCTTCTGGTCAAAGTATCTTCTGCCGGTTGGGCAGGAACCGGACTATTGATTAATGTTTGCAGTTCACGTTGCAAAATCAGTTTTTCTCCTTGATTTTGAACCAGGCTTGTTTGAATTTGACCCTGCTCACTTTGAGCCACGAAATACTCTAATTGATTAGCTTCTCCGGTTTTAAAACGAAGCTCCGCTGCTTTTACAAAGCGATCTGCCCGCACACTTTCCAGTTGTAATAAATCCTGTTTTTTATTAATCAGGATCAAACTATAATAAGTGCTTTTTATTTGTTTGATCAAAGTTGCTTTTGTCATTTCCAACCGCGTTTGAACACCGCTCACTTGTTCCGATAATAATTCCCGTCTTTTCCTGGCAACTTTGGGATGGGGAAGTGATTGGGAAATGGTAAAATTATTGTCAAACCGCGTGCTGTTATATTGTCCGCCCATCCAGGAAATATCAGGTTTGGGAAGTTCAACAGCAGTTTTCTGTAAAATATTCTGATAATCAATTTGATAAATTCCCGCTTTCACTTCCAGGTTTTTACCTGTTGCTTCTTCAATTGCCTGAGCTAAAGTAATTGTACGAACCGTTTCGGCAGTTTCCTGCGCAACTGTTTTTGAAGGGATAAAAATTGTAGCAGTTGAAATCAGTAGAAATATTGCAACAGCTTTTAAAGCTTTCTTAGCAAATTTTTTCTCAGTCATTAAATATAAAACCGGCAATACAAGCAATGTTAAAAGCGTGGCTGAAACGAGGCCTCCAATCACGACAGTTGCCAATGGCCGTTGTACTTCTGCACCGGAACTTGTGGAAAGTGCCATTGGTAAAAATCCCAATGATGCAACCAAAGCAGTCATCAAAACAGGGCGTAAACGGGTTTCTGTTCCCTGAAAAATGACTTGTCGTAAATCAGATAATCCTTCTTTTCGCAGCGAATTAAATTCTCCGATCAAAACAATTCCGTTCAAAACTGCAACACCGAAAAGTGCGATAAAACCAATTCCTGCTGATATACTAAACGGCATTCCACGCAGATACAAGGCGAAAATTCCACCAATGGCTGACAATGGAATAGCGGTTAAAATCAGAAGACTTTGTCTTAATGAATTAAAAGTAAAATAAAGCAGTACAAAAATGAGCAGTAACGCAGCAGGAACGGCAATACTTAAACGTGCGTTGGCCTCCTGAAGATTTTGGAACTGTCCGCCGTAAGTTGTGTAATATCCGGTCGGTAGTTTTATCTGGTTATCTATTTTGGTTTGAAGTTCACTGACAATACTTTTTACATCACGTCCACGAACATTGAATGCAACAGTAATCCGGCGTTTGGCATCTTCACGCTGAATCTGGTTGGCGCCAATTTTCATTTCAATTGTCGCAATCTGGCTGAGCGGAATTTGCTGTCCATGAGGTGTATTAATGAATAATTCACGGACATCTTCCAATGCCTGCCGATTTGCATTATTGAGCCTTACAACCAAATCGAATCTTTTTTCACCTTCATAAACCAATCCGGCGGAGCTTCCTGCAAAGGCCGTGTTAATAGTCCGGCTAGCCTCTTCAATACTTATTCCAAATCTTGACAATTTATCGCGGTCAAAATTCACCACTATTTGAGGCAAACCGCTGACAGCTTCTACATAAAGATCTTCCGCACCTTCAACGGAACGTACTATCTTACCTATTTTCTTAGCCTGTTCCGCCAGAACGTCCAGATCTTCACCAAAAATTTTAATGGCCACATCCTGTTTAACACCCGTCATCAATTCATTAAACCGCATTTGGATGGGTTGCTGCACGCCAAAAGTTACACCGGGAAGTGATTCTGACAGGAATTCCTGCATTTTTTCTGCGAGTTCTTCTCTGTTTTTTGCTTTTTTCCAAAGAGATTTTTCCTTTAAAATAACCATCACATCAGCAGCTTCCACCGGCATTGGATCCGTAGGAATTTCAGAAGATCCAATCTTGCCGACAACTTCTATCACTTCATCCGGAAATTCTTTTCTTAGCAAACCAGCCGCTTTATGCGTGGCATCAATCGTTTCTGAAAGTGAACTGCCGGTCAGCACACGGGTTTCTATTGCAAAATCACCTTCGTCCAATTGTGGGATAAATTCACCTCCCATATTCAAAAACATAAAAAGTCCGATTGCAAATAAACCTAGCGCAGTAATCACAACTATGGCTCTTTGTTTCAATGCAAAGGTCAGCGCAGGAATATATAAACGATGAAAAAATGCTATGATACGATCCGAAATATTGATTTTATGTGTGTTTTCCTTGCTCAGAAAAAGTGCAGAAATCATGGGAATATAAGTCAGCGAAAGAATAAAAGCACCCAGAATTGCAAAGCTTACTGTCTGAGCCATAGGTCGGAACATTTTTCCTTCAATACCTACAAGAGCCAGAATCGGCAGGTAAACGATCAGAATAATCATTTCGCCAAAAGCAGCAGAATTCCGGATCTTAGAAGCGGATTCAAAAACTTCTTCATCCATTTCAGACTGCGATAAACGATGACTGTATTTTTTTGAAAGAATATGATGCAAGGTTGCTTCTACAATAATCACAGCTCCGTCCACAATCAATCCAAAGTCTATTGCTCCCAAACTCATCAGGTTTCCGGAAACGCCAAATAAAGTCATCATGCAAACTGCAAATAACATGGCAAGCGGAATAACGGAAGCTACAACGAGTCCGGCTCTGAGATTTCCGAGCATTAATACCAGCACAAAAATGACAATCAAAGCACCTTCTACCAAATTTCTGGATACTGTTCCAATCGCATTATTTACCAGTTTGGTCCGATCCAGAAACGGTTCAAGAACAACGCCTTCCGGTAATGTTTTTTTGATTTGTTCAATCCTTTCTTTCACATTACCAATTACTTGTGAAGAATTTGCACCTTTTAGCATCAATACCAATCCGCCTACAACTTCGCCGTCTTCATTACGGATCATAGCGCCGTAGCGTACTGCATGTCCAAACTGAACCGTCGCAATATCTTTAATCAATACCGGCAGTCCTTTTGCAGTTTCCGTCACCTGAATTTTTTCAATATCATCCAGACTTCCGATTAGCCCTTCACTTCTTATGGAATAGGCGTTGGGTTTTTTGTCAATATATGCGCCGCCTGTATTTTGGTTATTTTGTTTGAGAGCAGTAAAAATGTCGCTCATAGAAATACCAAAACTTCTGAGTTTGAACGGATCAATGGCTATTTCATATTGTTTTAAAAAGCCGCCGAAACTACTCACATCTGCTACGCCTTCTGTACCAAGTAATTGTCTTCGGACAATCCAGTCCTGAATACTACGCAATTCCATGGGCGGATACTTTTTCTCGTATCCTTTTTTTGTATGGAGAACATATTGATAAATCTCACCCAAACCGGTTGTTACCGGGGCCAGTTCAGGAATACCTGCACCTTCCGGAATTTGCTGTGAGGCATTTTTGAGCCTTTCTGTAATTTGCTGACGAGCCCAGTAAACATCAATATTATCTTTGAAAACGATGGTAACAACCGAAAGTCCGAACCTCGAAACAGAGCGGATTTCCTCTGTATTCGGGATAGTGGACATGGCCGTTTCCACAGGAAAAGTAACCAAACGCTCTACTTCCTGAGCAGCCAGCGACGGGCTGGTAGTTATAATTTGTACCTGATTATTGGTAATGTCGGGTACAGCGTCAATGTGCAGCCTGGTCAGGGAATAAATACCTAATATAATGAGTATCAAGGTAAGAATGCCAATGATGAGCTTATTTTGAATTGAAAAAAGAATGATCCTGTCTAACATCAGATTTAGATAACATGTATAAATGAGCCCTTGACAGTGCCTGAAAAGTCACGGTCAAAAGCCAAAACATAAAATAACCGGTTATGCTAAGTTTTTAGGCGGTTGCCAGATGATCATTGAGTTGCCGGAATCGGCATGAGAAATGTATGCGAAAGATTTTTCTTCTGAGAAAGAATAAGACTGTAAGTCCGGTAGGGAGGCAATGGAATGCTGTAAAGTTATTCCGGCGCAACAGGCACAAATACAAAACGGGGAACAAAGATCAATAGAATTCGGGTGATCCAAACCTGTTTCTACATGGACAATACTTTGCTCATAAACAGGCATTTGTAACTCGTCCTGGCAAGGAATGCAGGAAAGTACAACGGTGTAGAATGCAAATATGTAAAATGCCAGTTTCATCATTTGTGCAAAGGTAGCCCAAATTTAGATGCAACAGGTAGGCAAATAACTCATAAAATGACTAACCCAGGATCTAAGCCCTGGGTTAGTAACATTTAGTCTATTTTATTAATCTGCTTTTTGAGTTCGTACCATTTTTCGATATCTCCCTCTTCTGAATCTGTATATTCACTGGCAAGATATTCAAGAAAAGAAAACTTTATTTCATCTGATTCCAGTAGCAATACATCTTCATTTCCATCTGCTTTAACCAAATATGTATTGCCGTGATTTTGCACGTGCTTGGAAGTGTAAAAAATCCCCGAACCTTCGAAATTATTTACGGAGCTGTACAGGTTATAAACATCTTCATCGTTTTCAATATCCACGTTGGATAACCAGGTTTTATAATCTGTAATTTCTGCCATGAGCTTACTTTATTTTAATTTGCAATAATTATTTATGCTAAAATTTACAAAAATTGTACCAGTTCGAGCCGGAAAGGAAGTTATGCTTTTAACAAGTAAGGTTTGTTTTGAAGTTTTTTTGTAATAATTTTTGATTTTGATGATAAAGAGTTTGAGAGAAAATGAAAAATTACCCTGGATAAAAGTCAGTGCTGATTCTCCTTTTTTTGTTGATGAAACTGGAAATAACTGGACACCAATCGGGCAAAACGATGCGGTTACCTGGCCTGATCTGGCCGGACTTTTCCGAAGAAAAAATGTGCAGGAAGTAGAAGGGCATCTGGCGTACCTGTCGGCTCATGGTGTTACCTGTCTGCGGGTTATGCTGGAATATTGCCAAACAGAAAACCGGTATCTTGAACGGCCCGTGGGCAGATTTCAGCCTAATATGATCCAATTCTGGGATGATCTTTTTGTTCTTTGTGAAAAATATAAACTCCGGATTTTACTAACCCCATTTGATACTTTCTGGATGTCGAAACGGTGGAAACATCATCCTTATAACAAACTTTCCGGCGGCCCTTGTAAAAGTAAATCGCAATGGCTAACCTGTCCGGGAACTTTGGAGGCAATTAAAAACCGGTTTACTTTCGCCATAGAACGCTGGGGAAACAGTGGCGTTTTGTTTGGCTGGGATTTGTGGAATGAAATAAATCCAGCTCATGCATTGAAAAAAACGGATGGTTTTTATGCTTTTATTGAAAAAATAAGTGAACATGTACGGAAACTTGAAATGGATCTTTATGGAAAAACGCACCCTCAAACGGTCTCTGTTTTTGCTTCCTTACTGACTCAGCCCAATGTGACTGATGTTATTTTTAAACATCCAAATCTGGACTTCGCAAGCACACATTTTTATGAAGACAAAACAATCAACAGTCCGCGGAATACGATTGACGCCGCAATAAGTACAGGTAATATGGTGCAGGAAGCATTGGTTCATTTGCTACCGGAAAGACCGTTTTTTGACAGTGAACATGGCCCGATTGAGTATTTTCGAAAATATAAAAAGAACTTACCCGAAGCATTTGACGACCAGTATTTTTTGAATATGCAATGGGCTCACCTGGCATCCGGCGGGGCAGGTGGAGGGATGCGCTGGCCATATCGTTTCCCGCATGTACTTACCCACGGAATGCGCAGGGCACAGTCTAACATGGCGCAATTTATTTCTCTGATCGACTGGAAAATTTTTCAGCGAAAAAATCTGAATGATGTTTTAAAAAGTCAGATTCCCGATGCAGTAGTATTTGGATGCGGTGATACCATGCAGGCTATTGTCTGGATTTTGCGAAATCAGGTTGTAGGAAAATCAAAAGCTAAAACAAAGCATAAACCGGTTGCGATCAATATTTCTATTCCGAATCTTATTGCTGGTTGTTATCAAATTCATTTCTGGAATACCATTTCCGGAAAAGCAGATTTTTTAAAAATTGAAAAAGGTGTGGAAGAATTACAAATTTCAATACAATTAACAACAAATGATATTGCATTAGCAGTTATAAAAACCACAATGTGAGATACTTCGTTGCCCAAATTAATACCAGTTTTTATTAAATGACTTAAAATCCAAAAAGGCACACTTTTAGTATATATGTTCTCTGAAAATTAGTGGTTAAAATTATAACTATTAAGTAGCCCTTTGAATCCTAAGTCATTAAAAACATTTTAAAAACCGGTGGTAAAAGAATTAATATTACCCGTTCAGGAAATGCAGGTCGATATTCCTGCTATCAAACGTCTTTTTAAAAATGCTTCTAAACCAACATCTGCGACACGCGTCTGCATCATTGTTCCGGTTCGAAACGAGGCAGAAGGTATAGAGGAAACACTTGATGCTTTACGACAGCAAGTTGACAATCATGGTAATGTATTGTCTGTAAACCTTTATGAAGTATTGGTTTTGGTGAATAACTGTACCGATAATTCTTTTCAGATTGTTTCTGATTACCAGCGTCGTTATCCTGCTTTCAGGTTATTTATGGAAGAAATTTGTCTTCCATCCGATATTGCACATATTGGTACCGTGAGACGGATATTGATGGACGAGGCATATAGCAGAATGTTGCTTGCCGGGAATGAAGACGGGATTATTGCATCTACTGACGGAGACACCATTGTGGATTGCCAGTGGGTTTACAATATTATGACCGAAATTGCAGAAGGTAATGATGCAGTTGGCGGCAGAATTCTTACCGAAAAAAATGCAGGAGGTGCCCGCTTGTATCATTTAAGAGATGTTACTTACCGGTGTTTACTTGCCCAGGCAGAATCACTGATCGATCCGCAAAAACATGATCCGTTTCCATGTCATTTCCAATATTTTGGGGCAAATATGGCGGTAACCTGTAAGATGTATGACCAGGCCGGAAGGTTGCCACGTGTTTCATTTTTAGAAGATATGGCATTTCACAAAGCTTTATCTCTTCAGGATGCAAGAATAAGGAAAAGTTTTAAAGTGAAAGTCTATACTTCTTCCCGAATGAATGGCCGGGTGAGCATTGGTTTTTCTGAGCAATTGAAAAAATGGATGGAAGAAGACAAAGCCAGTGTGCCGCAAATGGTTGAGAGCGTGGAGCCTGCGATCAATATGTTCCTTGTAAGAAGCCGTTTACGCAAATGCTGGAATGGCTACCTTCAACTCCAAATAATCCAGGAGGAAGAGCTGAATTCTATTGCAGTCCTACTGAATGTGAAGTCGGAATGGCTCCATACACAAGTAATAAATTCTACATATTTTGGAAAATTATGGGATACTGTAAACCAAAATGTGAATTCTGGTTTACAGCAAAATTCCGGAATTCAGCCTATTCAGCAGGCAATTGAAGAACTGCGGATATTTATTCGTAATTATCCGGTTATTGCTTTTCAAACAAATCCAAACGATACGTTTCCACACGCTGGTTAAGAATGTGTTTAAGCGGCTGGCCAGATCCGGATAACTTCATGAAATCGTCATGAACCTCATCTCCAGTTAATGGATAATCGTGAACGACAGGCGTCCAGTGAACGAGTAATAACTGTCCGCCAGTTTCTAAATGGGCTAGTATTTGTTGCTGTAAAAGTTTGAAATCGGGCCAGGCGAGATAATAAGCGACTTCTGATATAACAATTAAATCAAATTCCTCACTAGGAAACTGGTGAGGAACCGCCATTTTTTGAACAACAATCTGCTGATATTTTTCCAGTCGTTTCCGTGCCTTAACCAATGGTGCCTCAGCAACATCCACAGCTAAAAGCTTCTCACATTTTGCTGCCAGCATTTCACTAAGTACGCCGATGGAACATCCGATTTCGAATGCATTTTTATAGGATTCCTTAGTTAAAGCGTCAACCGTAGAATTGTACTTACGATATTCGTATTCACTGGTTTCAAAATCCCAGGGATCCTCGCTATTACGATAAACATCATTAAAATAGTCTTCCGGCAATGAATTGTTTGGCTTTTCCATTAAGTTGTTATGAAAGTCTTTCTATGAATATTTCTGTTTTTTTATCAAAATGAGCCAGTACTTCCGGTGATAAAATAAATCCTTCCGGATCGTCATCTATTAAAGTTGTGGTCTGTGAAATATGTGCCGCTATTGCTTCCTTTTTTTGTACCAAAGTTTGCTCAATATTGACTTCCCAGATTTTATGTTCCTGCGGATCGGGCAAGTCCGATTCATTAGCACGCTCCCAAAGCCATATTAGATATTCCAGTTTTTTAACCGGAAAATCAATTTGGTTAATCGCTTCATGCATAATTTGCCAGGTAGATCTGTGGTCAGGATGCGGATCTCTTTGCCACGGAATAATAATGGTCTGAGGCTTGATTTTAAGTAATATTTCCCGGATACTATTTACAGCCTCATCAAATCCAGGCATTTCAATTGATGGTAACTTGCTGTCTTTCAGGTTTAAAAATGTGATATTGTCCTGATCTACATCTAATATTTGTAATGCATGAATTGATTCGTTTTCTCTTAATTTTATCAACTTTTCAGTTGGATAAGCTTTGGAGTTAGGATGTGACATACTGCCGTCACTAACGAATAAAACATGAACCGGTAAATGTAGTTGTCTTAATAGAGCAATAGTGCCGCCGCAGCCCAAAGATTCATCATCCTGATGCGGTGCCACTATTAATGTTTTTCCAAACTCTTTTAAAAGCTCCGGTGATAATAATTCAGCATCAGCAAACCAGTTACGTTCTGTCGTCATTCCAAAGTTTGTTTGTTGTTTTTTGGTTTAAAACGTATTCTCCTATGGCTGTAAGTGTCGCATCCGGCGCCGGCTGACGCAAATATGTAGTCAGGTCCCGGTGAATTCTTTCAAGCGGATGCGGACGCATTAATCCACGGGATCCCACTGATTTTTCTGCTAACTGCAAGGTTTTCAGGCAAATGTCTTCAATTACCGTTCTGGTCATATTGGCATAGGCAATAATCTGATCAGCAGTGCCCGGCTTATTCAGCCATTCGTCGGTTTTAAGTCCGGCCTGATTAATCCATAAATTTCCTGTCTCAACCAGATAAGTGAGTTCGGCCATACGCGCACGCTGAAATGGATCATCCGTACGTTTTACACTTTTCAAAAACTGGTGTGTTTCTTCCAAAATTGCTTCTGCACCACCCAGCTGTACAGCTGCAAACCTGATTGCACCACCACCAAAATAAGGTTGCTGATAATAAGATCCGGGATTGCCCAGCAGATCACTCTCGTTTAGTTCTACTCCGGTAAGATCCATCCTGAAACTGGCTGAGGCTCTCATTCCCAGGGGTTTCCAGAAGCTACTATCTGCTTTTAAAGCCTTTACTTTTTCTATTGGAATAACACACATTTGCCAGCCTCTTTTCTTCGGAGATATTAATTCGCCTGTTACGAGAGGACGCTGTATCCAACCTGCACCTGAACAAAACATTTTTGTTCCCTCCAATTTATATTTGCCATTTCCCAAATCGTGAATTTTTACTCCGCCCGCATCCTGCGTATTCCAAACCCCAAAAAGCTTTTTGTGAATTGCTGCGTCGGCAAACCAGCGTTGCTGCTGAGCGGGCAGGCCAAATAAATGAATCAGATATAACGCGTTGATGTGTCCTTCATAAATTCTGCCTACCGGCAGGCTCGCTTTGCCAATCTGCTTTAATAATTTCAAAAGCCCGGCAGTTTTATTGTTTTCAAATGATAAAGAATTACCGGGAAGTGTGATGGCAAATAATCCGGTGTTTTTCATGTATTCAAATTCCTCCACAGGAAAGTAG
>Ga0247739_10000272_pt1 | contig 18015 bp, 16 predicted proteins | sample UWRJL058202B2_FD_180943 | JGI IMG/M metagenome (GOLD analysis project Ga0247739, IMG submission 180943) | Plant litter microbial communities from Arlington Agricultural Research Station in Wisconsin, United States - UWRJ-L058-202B-2 | ecosystem: Environmental > Terrestrial > Plant litter >...
GGCTATCGGAATATTTTGTAAGGTCTCTTGGCGGCGCCTTGAGGTTACGACCACCGAGCCAAGCTCATTGGCATTTTGGTCGAGTTTGATGGTTACTTTACTTTCACTAATTACCAATTCTTGTCTGGCATAACCTAAATAAGTTACGATAACGGTAAATGGTAATTTTTGGCCAGTAAGCAAGGCGAATTCACCATCGGCATTGGTCAAGGCCCCATTGGTCGTTCCCTTTATGGATACAGATGCACCAATCAATAATTCATTTGTTTTACTGTCTATCACTTTCCCCTGAACAGTGGCATTTATTTCAGGTGGATTTTGGGCAAAAATAAATATAGGAGATAATAAAAGCCATAGTATAATGGCTGACGTCGACTTGATGTTAATCACTTTAAATAGTTTGATTTTGGAAAATAGGGCGAGTGGATATGCAGGGCATACCTGTCCCTTTAAATAATAGAACTTTCTTAGAGGTGCCAAGATGCGGGCAGCCCAATAGAGGGTAGTGTATTATTTAAGTGTCAACAGATTATCTTTAAGTTCATGTTTTTTGGTTGAATTTTGGTTTAATTAGTAATAGCCTCGTCATGAATAAAGCGTAAGTAAATAAGTTTATTTATCATTTACAGTTGGGATACAACATAATAATCTAACATTATAGTATAAATAAAAACTTAGTACTACCGCTAGTATTTTAAATGATTTAATATATTATTGATGCCTTACGGGGCAAACATACTGAATAAAGTTGAATGTCCACAAAATCTGTGGACTAATGTTTTTTTACTTAATGGCTTTTAATTTAAGAGCACAATACATTAGCGACCAAGCTTGGGTAATGTTTGTCATTTTTGCTGGCGCAAATGTTTACGCTAACAAACGAATAGGTCGAGATATCCTCTTAAAGCCATGTTAGAACCGTTTCGTCAAGAAGCAACGTAGTTTGTAACACTAGATCCTGTACTTTTATTTTTGATAGGCTTGCCATTACAGTTTATGGATACCCTGTTCTTCTATAAATATAATAGACAAAACTTAGCTAACTTGAATTCACAAGCAAAGGCATACCAAAAAAATACTGCGGAAAATATGTTGGGGGAGGTAGCGGCTATCAATAGTATTTCCATCATCCCCGCCTTGTTAGAGCTGGTGTGCCAAACCACTGGTATGGGCTTTGCGGCCATAGCACGGGTTACTGAAGATAAATGGATTGCCTGTAGTGTACTGGACAAAATTTCATTTGGCCTTAAAGCCGGTGACGAACTACAATTGCAAACAACTATTTGTAATGAAATAAGGCAGCATAAGGAACCGGTGGTAATCGATAACGTAGAAACCGACGAACGATATGCAACACACCAAACGCCGATATTATATGGTTTTAAGAGTTATATCTCGGTGCCCATTATTCGGAAAGATGGTAGCTTTTTCGGTACGCTTTGCGCCATTGACCCTGCACCGAACCAAATTGATACGCCTCTGATAGTTGGTATGTTTCAAATGTATGCTGAGCTGATAGCTTTTCATTTACAAGCGGTGGAAAAATTCACCGAAAGTGAGGCAAGTCTTTTAGAAGAACGAAAGCTCGCCGAGTTAAAAGACCAATTCATTGCTATTTTAGGGCACGATCTTAGAAACCCGGTGTCGGCCATTTCCACCAGTGTGGAAATGTTATTGCGAATGCCGCTGGATGGCATGGCGTATCGTTTATCTACTATTATAAGAAATAGTTCTATACGCATCAAAGGGCTCATTGATAACATTCTCGACTTTACCAAGGGACAATTAGGTGATGGCCTATCTATTACAAGAAAATCTAATGAACCCATAAAAGTTATTTTGGATGATGTAATCTCCGAGCTATTGACCGTTTATCCTGAACGAATAGTGGAGGCTCAATATAACTTGCAGCAACCGGTTAATTGCGACGGCGACCGTATTGCGCAGCTGTTCTCAAATCTTTTGGGCAATGCACTTACATATGGCAAAGAAGGTTTTCCGATTTTAGTAAAGGCTTTGAGCGCTAGCGATAAGTTTACCCTTACGATTACAAACCGTGGCGAAAAAATACAAAAAGAGAGACTAGCCCATTTATTCGAACCTTTTTATAGAATAGAAAAAGAAAAAGCACCACAAGGGCTTGGGCTCGGTCTCTATATATCATCTCAAATTGCGCATGCCCACAATGGTTCGCTTGTGGTTGAATCTTCCGACGAACAAACCACTTTTACATTGACAATACCTATTGATTACTAATAGGATGAAAAGATTTGCTTCTGAAAAATGCTTCGAAGCATAAGCTGTAAAATCGTTAAGATATTGGCGCCTCATCCAATTATAATAGACAAGATTATATCAGTAGCAGGATTTATTGTTTAATTGCTGATAGCAATTGTGATGCTTACAAGATTGCAATTTTTTTTATTTTAGTTGATTAAGATCATCGTTTTGTTATGACCAAAGTTATCGATTAGTCATGGCTAAGGGACTTCTTTTGCCACTCAATTAAAAACCATTTTCCAAATGATACTTGTAATTGAGGATGACGAAGATATAAGGCGGTTTTTTTATTCGTTATTTTTATTTATTAGAAAAGAGGTTGAGATTGTATCAGATAGTGCAGGGGTGCTACAATCGAACATGTCATTTAACCAACGATTATATTTATCGATGTGTTATTGGGGCAAGAGGCCGGAAGAAATCTGTGCTTCGAAATCAAATCACAATATCCTAAAATCCCGATTATATTGTTATCGGCTTCACCAAATCGCCTGCTCGACCATATCGGATATCATGCAGATGATATATTCACAAACCTTTGGATATTGATTATTTCATGAACAAAGTAACTTATTGGACATCCGTTAAGGTAGATATTTGAAGCGTATAGATAGTTGTAAATATTAATTATTCAACATCTTGTAAGTCGAATTCCATAGCGGCTTCAGCGGGAACCGTTTGGCAAGAAATTTTCCCTATTTCATTTTGCGCTTTCAAGGTCAAGTCGTCTGTTTTCGTAGTTTCTAGCCATATATTATTCGCCTTGCGAAAAACCTGCACATTTAAACCTAATTTAAAATAGAAGTCATTCTCCATTTCTGTTGCCTTCCTGTAAGGCGAAATATTTATTCTTCCAGCTTTGTGAAACAGCGCAATTTCAGATACTGGCAAGTAGGCTGGTAGTAATTCCTTTTTCAAAGAAGCCTCTTTTTCTCCATGTGGATTTTTAAAGAACTGAAGCCTTAAATACGGATAGTAAAAGCTAAAATCCTTTTGAATATTGCCAATCAAGTCTTCTTCAGAAACGTAGAGTTCGATATCAGATTTCATATAATTTTTTTTTCAAAATTAGAAGTGATGCCGTTTGCAAGAGATGATTACAATCAACTGAATCAACAATCTTGGTCATTCATTACACCCAGATACAAACCGATATTTGATTTTTATGGTCGACCATATACACTCGGCTGCAAAAAATAGATTCTACCACTGCAACCTTCTGCAGCGAGAAATACTTTTTAATATATTCTTTTCACCGATTCTATTGGGAGGCACTTGAGCATATTAAAATGGGTTTATTGAAAAAGTACACTGAACAAAGAAGGCAGGCAGTTCAACGATTTTAAAATCCTTGGGGAATAACATGCTCGAAAACCACGAAGAAATGCCGTATTTTGTTCCATCAAAAGCAATAATGGACAAGGGTACAGGAATTAGTTTCGACGCATTGTTCATCAATGCCTCCATGGGCATCATCGTTGCGAACGAGCAGGGGCTCATCTTGCTTGCAAATCCTTTTCTACTCAAACAGTTTGGATATGAAGAAGCCGAGGTTTTAAATGCCCCTATTGAAAAGCTCATTCCAGCACGCTTCCACCAACGGCACAAACACCATGTACGTAATTACAACGAGCACCCCAAGAGTAGGCCAATGGGCCTTGGGATGGATCTTTTTGCTGTAAGAAAAGATGGCTCCGAGTTTCCGGTAGAAGTTAGTTTGGGCAATTACGAAGTAGGCGACAAGCAGTTCGTGATTGCTTTTTTAAGCGATATCTCTAAGCGGAAGGAAGCAGAACTTGGCCTTAAACAACTGAATGAAGAACTGGAAAATAAGGTTGAAGAACGAACAAGGTCTTTAAAGAGCACCGTAAAACAATTGGCTCAATTGGTGGCGGAAACCGAGGCGAAAGATGAAGAACTCAACCGGGTGAATAATTTTTTGAACAACATTTGGGCACATGCCGAAGCTATTATTTTCGTAACGGATGTGGATGGTATTATTAAGATGTTTAACCCCACTGCTGAGCGACACTTGGGGTATTTGGCCGCTGAAGTAATAAACGCCACGACACCGGAGATTTTTCATGAAAAAATTAATATAGCAAACAATACAACTGCATCGAATATATTTCAGGACTTATGTGCGCAATCGAAACTAGGCATCCATAACGAGCATGAGATGGTATATGTCCGCAAGGATAGCACTCCATTCCCGGTATCGCTTACACTTACTGCCATGCGAAATGCACATGGCGAACTTGATGGATACCTGGGGATAGCTACCGACATTTCCGAACGCAAGAAAGCAGAAATGGACCTTCGCATGTCGCTGGAAAAAGAGAAGGAACTGGGCGAACTTAAATCGAGGTTCGTCTCGTTGGCCTCCCATGAATTTCGTACGCCATTAAGCACGGTGCTTTCTTCGGCCTATCTTATATCACAATACCACAGTGCCGATGATCATTCCAAACGGGAAAAACATGTAAATCGAATCGTATCATCTGTAAATATGTTGACAGATATATTGAACGATTTTTTATCTGTTGGGCGAATCGAGGAAGGGAAAACGCAAGTTCGCCTAGCTGATTTCAACATACAAAAGCTAATAGAAGAAACGGTAAATGAATTGAATGGTGTATTAAAGAAAGGCCAATCGATTGAATGTAGCCATGCAGGCGAAAACATGGTGTTTTTAGATAAAGCACTGCTCAAACATATTGTGATCAACCTACTTTCCAATGCCATCAAATTCTCGCCCGACCAATCCATTATCCAGCTTGAGAGCAAGGTGCATGCAAATAATGTAGAACTAATTTTTAGAGACTCGGGAATGGGGATTTCCGATGAAGACCAACAGCATCTATTCGAACGTTTTTTTCGCGGCACAAATGTGACCAATATTCAAGGTACCGGACTGGGGTTACACATTGTGGCGAAATATGCGGAACTTATGAATGGTACAGTGGCTTGCCAAAGTAAAATAAACATCGGCACCACGTTTACTGTGGCCTTTAATACGCAACAATAATTATATGGATAAAATACTTTTAATAGAAGACAATACAGAAATAAGAGAAAACATGGCCGAGATATTGGAACTCGCCAACTATGAAGTATTTACCGCAGAGAACGGGAAAATTGGCGTGGAACAAGCTTTGGAACACAAGCCCGACCTAGTAATTTGCGACATTATGATGCCAGTGTTAGATGGGTATGGTGTGTTGCACCTATTTCACAAAAACCACATGTTGCAAAACACGGCATTTATCTTTTTAACGGCCAAGGCCGAACGGTCGGAAATAAGGAAGGGAATGGAACTGGGGGCCGATGACTATATCACCAAACCGTTTGATGGTACCGAACTTTTAAATGCCATCGAGATTCGTTTAAAAAAAGCAAAAATGCTTAGGCAAGATTTCCCGAACGGAATAGAAGGAGTTGATGGTTTGGTGGCAGCTTCTGCAAGCAAAGATTACTTAGCTGAATTGAAAGAGAATAGAAGTATCAATAAATATAAGAAGAAGCAGTTGATTTATTCCGAAGGCAACCATCCCTCGAAACTATTTTACCTAATAAAAGGTAAAATTAAAACGTACAGGAAAAACGAAGATGGCAAAGAATTGATTGTGGACTTGTATAGTGAAGGTGATTTTATCGGTTACATGCCACTGCTAGAAGATAAGATTTATAGCGACAGTGCGGAGGCGCTTGAGGATAGTGAGATTGCCTTGATACCCAAAGCGGAGTTTCAGCAGTTGGTAAATAACAACCCTTGGGTTATGAAAAAGTTTTTAGGTATCCTTTCGAAAAACGTGCACGAAAAGGAAAGCCGCTTACTGGGCATTGCTTATGATTCGCTCCGCAAAAAGGTTGCTGAAACATTGGTGACCTTGTACAGGAAATACAACCCCGATAGAAGCGATTCTTTTTATATAGATCTATCTAGGGAAAACCTTGCCGCAATAGCCGGCGTGGCAAAGGAATCATTGATACGAACCTTGACCGACTTTAAAGATGAAGGCATTGTTAGTTTGCAAAACAGCCAAATTCATATTCTTAAATTTGCAAAATTAGAAAATATGTGTAATTAATATACATTATCTATCAACTGCATGTCCAAGTCCGCCCTCGTGGTCGCAAACGTTCGTCTTGCAAGGTGTATGTCTCTTTCTAAAATATAAAAATCATAGGTTCCAACGTGTCGTTTTATTTTACGAGACTCTGTTTCAACCACAGGCGAAAACGATTTCATCTCTTGCTTTAGCAAACTCCATAACTGATCATACTGTATCAATTGTTGTTGCAATTCCTCAGCTTGCTGCAAAAAAAGATTGCCAACTTGTGACTTTAAAGCTTGTGCCAGTCTATTCTGAAGCATGGCATTTTCTTGCCGTAAATTATCAAGCGTTGCCAACCAATGTCGCTTTGCTACATTTATATAAGTATTATTACAAAAGGTAATCATGAATTTAATTAGGTTATAGGATCTATAATTTGTGTTCATTTTACTGTCGTATCCTTGAAAGCCTTATCTAAAAACAAAGTTGGGCATTCGATACTGTAGCATCAATGACGGTCATCATCTTCAATTTTGACAGTCGTCAATTTAAGTAATTCCCTTGACGGAACTTTTGATTGCCTTGATTTGAAGATATAGATGGTATGTTATAAATCATGCCTCAAACTATCCATAAAAAAGGAAGATTAATAGATAATTTCTTTACATATAAAAAAAAGACTGTATGACAACAGTCACAATCCATTTTGATGACCGTCATTTATCAAAAAACGGCATAATAGTAAATTTGATGTAACAATCAACCATCTTATTTATAAACGATTTTATCATGAAAACAATCCTTGTTCCCACAGACTTTTCTGATACAGCTACCAATGCCGTTAATTATGCTATAGATATGGCCATAGCAATTGGAGCAGGAATCCACCTCCTTAATATTTACGAAAGTGAATATATGTATGCGGAAGTCCCCATTTTGCTTACCACCGAGCAGGTGGGAGAAGCTTCAACAGAAAGCATGGCAAGATTAAAGGCCGACATCCTACAAAGGACAGATAACAAACTACATGTTGACACAGAAGTGAGATTGGGATTGTTCAATGTGGACCTAGAAAATATTTGTGAAGACCTAGAGCCATATGCGGTCGTGATGGGCAGTCAGGGGAAGACAGCGGCCGAAAGGTTTATCCTAGGTAGCCACACCGTACATGCTGCTAAGTACCTTAAATGGCCGCTCATTACTGTTCCACCGTTTGTAAAATTCTCCGGCATTAAAAAAATAGGACTTGCATGTGATTTTGATGTAATAGTTGATGCAATGCCTATATATGAAATAAAGACTTTGGTAAATGACTTTCATGCGGAACTTCAGATATTGAATACAGGAAAGCCAGACGTTTTTGACGCAGCAGTCATTCATCGCTCCAATATCCTTCGAGAAATGCTTGGGGATATCAAATCGAATTTTCACTTGCTTACAGGAGAAGATACCGATGAGCGTATCCTCCAATTTGCGGAGCTAAATCATCTTGACCTATTGATTGTTTTGCCAAAACGCCATTCCATATTAGGCAGGTTGATGCACAAGAGCCATACAAAACAAATCGTTCTTCATAGCCATGTGCCTGTTATTGCGCTTCACTATTAATGCTAATGCTAACAATATATATATATGAAAGGATTATTGAATGTTACCGAAATCAATAACTTGTTAAGCAGCCAAGCATTAGGAAGACTTGGTTGCGCCATAGGTAACCATCCCTATATTGTTCCCATCACTTACACGTACGATGGTCAATATATTTATGGTCAAAGCAACGAGGGTCAAAAGCTGGATATCATGCGTTTGAATCCCAATGTATGTTTCGAAGTGGACCAGATGTTAAGCATGGGCACTTGGCAATGTGTTGTAATTCTGGGTAAATTTGAGGAATTACAACAACAGGAAGCGCAGCGGGTAAGGGAAATCTTATATCACTTGGTATACTCGCTGTCGACCAACGACATTGTACATGGTCACGAACATGCCACCAACACTGAGATGGACGATAGCTATAGAAAAAAAACGGTAATGTTCAGGATCAGGGTCGATAAGGTCTCTGGTAGGTATGAACGCCAATAAGACTTATGCAAAGGGATACTTATATAAAAGCGCTATTTTGACGAATAGCGCTTTTTATACAAGGTAGAATAGATAAACAAATGAGAATAGCCGATTAAAAAGCAGCTGGAATCTCAACTTGTGTGTTGCCTTTAAGCCAAAGAATGTGTACTGCAGACCTTCCGTTGATCTATCCAACCTATGCAAATAACATTTTGCCTTACATCGTCTATGATCTACTTTTTAGAAGCTTTTAAATAATGTTTAAGATATTTAACGTTTATTAATGTCCACAGCTTATCACCTGACCGTTTCGATGAAAATCGCTTCTTTGATGTTCTACACGCAATCCTCTAATCATCAAAAAGCACCCTAATAAAATCGAAAAAATCATTGGCACTTTACCTACATACTTACCTAGGCTTAAAGAGATTTTGTTCTTCATCAACACCACACTAACAAGAGCGGGAACGGTGCCAATACCAAACAGCCACATGAACAAAAAACCGCTGCCAGCCTGGCCTGAAGCCATGGCTGCCGCTAGTGCGGTGTAAACAAGCCCGCAGGGTAGTAAACCATTCATAAAACCTAACCCAATGAAATAATACCACTTAGGTGTCTCCAACAAACGCATATACAGTTTTCCAAATTTCTTCTGTAGGATAGAAGGCCATTGTATATATTTTGAAATAGCAGGCACAAAGGTTACCAAACAGATAAGGAACCCTGCCATAATTGAAAGATACCCTTGGTAATTCAACATCGTGAATCCCTTTCCAAACAAGCCTAGCAAGGCACCTAGAAAGCCATAAGCTATAGCCTTTGCAAATACAAAACCTCCAACCGCCGCTAATTTCTTACTAGGCACCACTTTTTGAAATGGCATACCCATTACTAAGGGGCCGCACATTGCAAAACAGTGCACACTGCCTCCTAAGCCCAGTAGCAATGCGGATAGATATAGAATGCTCATTATATCTATTTAAGTTGAATCAAAAAATCTTTGGAATATTTCTTCTGTTGATGCACAAAATTAATCGCCACTTTATAGCGCATCCTCCTCCACTGTTTTGTGTTGATGCCGTAGTGCCCATCCGAACGTTGGGGAAGCAGGATGGTCTTGTCTTGCTTGCTGTCCGCGGCACAATAAAAGTACGCGGTTGCTTGGGTCATGTCCGTGCTTATTGCTGTTGGTAAATCCAGCACCAGGCTATCTTTTGTGGTAGCCAAAATTATCTGTTTGTCGAAGCCAGTAGTATTGTTTTGTGCGTCTATATGTTCTTGAAACTGCAGCTCTTTCTCATAATAATCCACGCTTACCATTTCTGTATTTTGTAAAAAACATCCATAAACCAAAAGCCCCATAAGGATGGCACTACATACAAAGCCAGTAATGATGATGTTGCCGCTATGTGTCCATTTGTTTGTCATGTTAGTAAGTTCCAATAAACGGAACATTTTTAGTTTGAATGATATCTTTCCCTGACAATATCTGCATGCGCAGTTGCTGTTTGCGCTGTGCGATTTTGCCCACCGGTATCTTGATGAAAAAGGTTTCTTCTGTTTCTGCTATAGGCGCCAATGAGTCAAGCGCCTGACCTACAAATTCGATATGTGCATCGCCATCCATTACCTGCAAATGATAAGGCTGTTTACGATTGCTCTTGTTCACAATCTTGATACGATACAGGTTACTGATAGTACCATCGCTATTTTCCTGCAGTATCTGCCCAGGTACCCGCAATACGGTGGCGTCAAACATGGTACGAGTAACCAACAATGTTACCAAGATGCCAGCCAGCACCACCAACACTGCACTATACGCTTTGATGCGATATGTAAATCGTGATTTCGCCCCAGTGGCAATGTTGTTCTCGCTTGCATATTTGATCAAGTGCAACGGCTTCTGTACCGCCTCCATCATTTTGTTGCAAGCATCAATACAGGCCGTGCAATTGATGCACTCCATCTGTGTTCCGTTCCTGATGTCGATACCCGTGGGACATACGTTCACACACATATTGCAATCGATACAGTCTCCCGCCGTTTCCAGTGCTTGTTTTTTTCTCTTACCTCTTGGCTCTCCGCGTAAATAATCGTAGGCCACGCTAATTGAATTTTTATCTAATAAAACGCTTTGCAGGCGCCCATACGGGCAAATGACCGTACACACGATTTCCCTCACGAAAGCGTACACCAAGTAAAATACCGTAGTAAAAAACAATAATGAAATGAAGCCTACGAGATGGTCGGATATATTCCCAGTAACAATCGCTTTCAAAGCATCCAAACCAATTATATATGAAAGGAATGTGTTGGCTATCAAAAAAGAAAACAAGAAAAAAGCTATGTGTTTTAGCGTCTTGCGTAGGTACATTTCGGTCGTCCAAGTGTTACGGGCCTGTAGTCGTTGTTTGTTGGCATCACCTTCTATCCAATATTCGATCTTACGAAAAACCATTTCCATAAAAATGGTTTGCGGACAGGCCCAACCACAAAACACCCTACCAAAAGCCAATGTGAAAACGATAACGAACAACAGGAACACCAGCATGCCGATACCAAACAAAATAAAATCCTGGGGCAAGAAAACTTTTCCAAACAAGATGAATTTTGCCTTGGTTAGATCGAGCAAAAAAAATGGATTGCCATCTACTTTGATAAAAGGGAACGTAAAAAATGCAGCCAAGTATATCAAACTGAACAAGCTGCGCATCCGATACAGCTTGCCCTTGGGCTGGAATACGTATAGCCATTTGCGTTTGCCTTTATAATCTACCGTAGGGATCTTATCCTTGAAGCCAGGCTGTATCGTGACATCTATATGCATGCAAAAAATTAGTTTTTTGAAGATGTATTTCCAACGCTATTGCTTGCCACTTCTTCATATAGATCCCCTTGCTTATCCTTTCCACCGGGCACATGTGTATTTTTTAAAGAATGAATAAAGCTAGCAAGCTGGGCCATCTGTTGTGGCGAGAAATCGTCTTTCCAACTACGCATCCCTTTTTCCTGCCAACCGTACTTGATAGAATAAAATATCTTGTTGATACTTCCACCATGCAACCAATATTCGTCGGTAAAATTGGGGCCTACGTTCCCTTGTCCTTTATCACCGTGGCAAGCCACACAATTTTTCAGGAACAGTTCCCTTCCGGCCATTACGCCCATAGAGTCCAATGCTACCACATTGTTTTCGTCAATGTTATTGGCCGCATCCTTTAGGTATTCCAGTTTTTGGATATCGGCCTCTTGATAGGCAATGGCCAATTCTTGCCGCTGGTTGGGCATGCTTTCTGAAATATATAATCGGTAAGCATATATCACTCCAAACAGAAATGTACCCAAGAACGCAAGTTTCCACCAGCCAGGGATATTATTGTCCAGTTCGCGGATGCCGTCGTATTCATGATGCAGATCCAAAGTATGTTCCTCTTCAAGGGGTACTGTTTTATTTACCTTTTGGAACCAACTCACTTTTGGTTTGGAAGCAACTACAGCTACCGGCATCGCTTTCTTCTTATCTAAAAATATAGACAGGAAATACATGAGAGAAAATATCACCAGAAGTTCTACCCCAATCACTGAAAGGAAAATATAAATATCCGATGGTATTGAAGAGCCATTAGTGGCGGCTGTTGTTGAAGGCTTGTTTTGGGCACACAAATTATTAGCGAACAGCAGCGCAGCTAATCCAACAATTACTTTTGCAACGTTTGATTTGTTCTCGTCATTATCTTTTTGTTTTTCCCAAAACATGCGCCCAGTAACGATTACGGCGTTCCCTATTACACCGATCACTAATGCTAGGACGGCAGCAATCACAATCAATATATACCGAATCGTATCGTAAGGGTCTGTACTATTGCTAACCTGTGTGCTTACGGCGTTTTGTTGTGCCCAGCTTACTATCGGCGAAGCTAACAACAAGGCTGATAACACAACCACACATCTTATCATATTTTTATTTATACCGAACATGGATTATATGTTTTTTAGGTTAAGGGTATGCTGGCTCTTTCTTCCATCCTTTTCTTATCGGCGCTGAACACATAAATCGCCACAATTACGAAGACAGCCACAAAAATGACAAGTGATATCAACGGGTAGATACTTACGTTCTGTATCGACTTTAAGTAGTTAGTGAATTTCATATTGTGTTATTTATTTTTTCTTGATATCAACGCCCAGTCTTTGCAAATAGGCAATCACTGCAATGATTTCTTTTTTGCTATCCGCTTTAATTTTGTCCGTTTGCAAACTAGTGGCAATGCTTTCGGCCTGCTTGCGCAAATCATCGTTGGCTATCTTATCATAGCCGGCAGGGTAGGGCACACCTAGCTTTTGCATGGCCCTTATTTTTGCAGGCGTGGTGCTTGTGTTGAGGTCATCGGTGAGTAACCATGGATAAGGCGGCATAATGCTACCCGCACTAATTTCCTGCGGATCATCCATATGGCGGTAGTGCCAACTGTTAGGATATTTTCCTCCGACCCTTTGCAGATCTGGTCCCGTGCGTTTGCTACCCCATTGGAAAGGATGGTCATATACGAATTCACCAGCTTTCGAGTATTCACCATATCTCGCTTCTTCATCCCGAAAAGGGCGAATCATTTGCGAGTGGCAGGTATAACAACCTTCTCGTACATAGATGTCGCGACCTTGCAACTCCAGCGGCGTATAAGGTTTTACCGCGGCAATGGTGGGTACGTTGCTGTCAATCAAAAAGGTAGGGATCAATTCCACAGCACCACCAATGGCTACAACAATCAAGCTGAAAACCAACAAGCGAACGGGTTTTCGCTCAATAATGCTGTGCCAATGCTGCTTGGCTACCGGCATTGGTTGTGCCTTCAGTGGTAAAGCTTGTGCCGGTTCGTTGGCCACAAAACTCCCCTGCTTCATGGTTTTGTAAATGTTGTAGACAGCCATTATAGCACCCACCATATACAATGTGCCACCAATGCCGCGGAGGATGTACATGGGTGTTACATGCGTTACGGTTTCAAGGAACTGGTATTGCAATTGGCCACTCGCCGTAAATTGTTTCCACATAAGCGCTTGGCTAAAACCGGCCCAGTATAGAGGAATAGCATATAATAAAATGCCAATGGTTCCAATAATAAAATGTTGGTTTGCTAGTTTGCGAGAATATAGTTTGGTGCCCCACATGCGTGGAATCAAATAGTATAGCATGCCGAACACCATAAATCCGTTGAAGCCTAGCGCACCCACATGCACGTGTGCCACTGTCCAATCGGTGTAATGGCTGATGGCATTGACGGATTTCAGCGACAGCAAAGGGCCTTCCAATGTGGCCATACCATAGCACGTGAGTGCCACCACAAACATCTTTAAAATCGGGTCTTCCTTTACTTTGTCCCAAGCACCACGAAGCGTGAACAAACCATTGAGCATACCGCCCCAACTAGGTAAAATAAGCATGATGCTGAACACTGTGCCGAGTGCTTGTGCCCATTCGGGTAAAGCGGTGTACAACAAATGATGCGGACCAGCCCATATATAAATAAATATCAGTGCCCAGAAATGGATGATGCTCCAGCGATAGGAATAAATAGGCCGGTTGGCGGCTTTGGGAACAAAATAATACATCAACCCTAAAAAGGGTGTGGTAAGGAAAAAGGCCACCGCATTGTGGCCATACCACCATTGCACCAAGGCGTCCTGCACCCCGGCAAAGAGACTATAACTTTTGAATAAACCAAAAGGCAGTTCAAAAGAATTTACAATATGCAAAAGCGCAACAGTAACCCAAGTACCAATAAAAAACCAAATGGCTACGTATAGGTGTCGTTCCCTTCTTTTTAAAATAGTACCAAATAAATTGATACCAAAAACAACCCATACAATAGTAATCAATATATCTATCGGCCATTCCAGTTCAGCGTATTCCTTGCCGGTGGTATAGCCTAATATCAACGAAATGGCACCTACAACAATAATCAATTGCCATCCCCAGAAATGGACCTTGCTAAGCGTATCGTTGAAGAGCCTGGTTTTAAGAACCCGCTGAAAGATATAGTAGGCGCCTCCAAATACTGCGTTGCCCACAAAGGCAAAAATAACTGCGTTGGTATGGATGGGCCTTAACCTGCCGAAGGTTGTGTAGGGTATGCCAAGGTTAAGTGCCGGAAAGGCCAGTTCGAATGCAATGATAACACCGACCAACATGCCGACGATACCCCAAAACAAAGTGGCTACACCAAACTGTTTTACGATTTTGTTATCGATAAAATATTTCTCTGGAAGAGGCATTGGTTGATTGAGGAACCGTGCGCTGGTACTCTCGCCGAAAGCTGTGTCCGCTTGCATAAGGCCTATGGTTTTGGGTTAGTGGTTTCATCAAAAAAAATGCGATGTGCCGGTGAAAAATCATCATCGAACTGGCCTGTTTTTACACTCCAGATATATGCTCCCAAGAAGCAGAGTGCTACCAAGAGACTGACCGAAAGAAGGATGATGATGACGTGCACGAATGTTGGATGTTGTTGGGCAAAACTATCCGAAGAAACAACGCTATAAAATGTCTATGGTTACCAAAAACAATGATTAAGATCAGCTTTTTGGGAAGTATTTTTTTCCAAAAAAATGTATACCGCCATAAGCGAACAAAATAATACTCATGGAAGAAGCAGGCATCAAAATGGCAGCTACCATTGGTTGCAGCTGTGCGGAAAGCGCAAAATACAAACCGATAACATTATATATTATGGAATATATAAATAGCATGACGATTGTTCGCTTGGCCGCTTTGGCTGTTTTTATGAAGGCAGGTAGAAGGCCAATGTGTTGTACATCCAATACACCATCGCAAGATGGAGAAAATGAAAAGGCTTGTTTCACAATAGCGATACCTACATGGCTTTGCTTCAGCGCACCTGCATCGTTGAGCCCATCGCCCACCATAAGCACTTTATCGCCATGCGCTTGTAATTGCTGTACGAACTCCAATTTTTGCAGGGGCGATTGCTGGAACAACAATTGGGAATCTTTCGGAAATATAGCCTGCATCCGGCTTTTGGCCTTATCATTGTCCCCACTTAAAAGGCTGGTTTTATATCGGCCCAAAGATTTTACCAAATCAATTGTTGATTCTTTTAATTTTCCTTTGATGATATATCGACCCACCACATGATGGTCGATATCAATAAATATACCTTCAGGATGTTCCTGATCGAAGGCTTTGAGTTGAACGAAAGAAGCGCTTCCAACTTTGAAATACCGGTTATCGACCCAGGCCTCCATGCCCATCCCCAATGTTTCTTTAAAATGCTCTATCGGTATTTTTGTTATAAACAAATGGCTGTTGACCACGGCCTTACTTAACGGATGCATGGATTGTGCAAGTAGCGAAATCACGATTCCCTCTTCGTGGGCGTTGAGAAATTCACCCTCATAACGAACGTCCAAATCGTTTGCCTCCGTGAGCGTTCCCGTTTTATCAAACACTACATGGTTGATGGTGGCCAACCGTTCAATGGTGTCTGTATTCTTGACAAATAATCCCTTGCCTGCCATCATCTGCATAACAAAACCGTATACAAACGACGAGGAAAGTAACAAGGAGCACGGACATGCCACTATTAGCACGGCAGTCAGCACATTCCAAGCTTGCTCGGGATTATGCCATTGCCAATAAGCAAAACCGAGCAGAGAAGTAAGCAATATAAAAAAAGAAAAATATTTTCCAATCACGGTAACGAAGGATGATTTCTGGCTCGCACCTTCTCTAAAAATAGGATTGTTCCACATGCGTGTAAAATCGCTTTGCGAAAAAGATTTTAGCGCTAAAAGTTCGATGTTACCGCTAATAACCTTGCCTCCTGCATATATAATTTCCCCAATATTTAAGGATGTATCCATGCTTTCTCCGGTGACAAAACTATAATCGATAGTTGCTTTCCCTTTGCTCAAGATGCCGTCTACAGGTACTATTTCTTGGTGGTGCAAAAGTAGAACATCATCTTTTTCAAGGTCCTGCATTTTCTTGGCCGTTTTCTTTCCATTTGCTAATACAGTTACCGATATTGGAAAGTACGAACGATGATCCCGGTTGAATCGCAAGGAGCCAGAAGTGCGGTTTTGTAGTGTTCGGCCAATTAACATAAAGAAAATGATACCACTCATGCTGTCGAGATATCCCGCTCCAGAATGTTCCATTATTTCAAATATACTTCGTAGAAATGTAATGGTAATGGCCAACGCAATGGGTGCATCAATATTTAACTGCTTTTGCTGAAAGCTATGATAAGCATTTACATAAAACTCACGGGCACCAAAGCATAAAACCGGCACGGCCAGCGCTAGATTCAAATATCTGAAGAAGGTGGCCAGTACTGCATCTTGGCCAAAAGAAAGCCCTAGATACTCGGGAAAACTGATAAGCATGATATTAGCAAAACAAAAACCAGTGATACCCAACTTCAGGGCTGCGGAGGATGAATTTTTCACTTGCTGATCGACTTCGGTGTCCTGCAAAGAAATATGCGGTTCATAGCCAACATGCGTTAAGAGTTCAGCAAGTCCTCTTAAACTGATACTTGATTGACGAAACGAAACACTTAGCTTTTTATCCAGGAAATTCACTCGGGAAACGATGATGGCATCATTCAACTGATATAAATTTTCAAGGAGCCATAAGCAAGAACTGCAATGTATTTGCGGCAAGTAGAACGTTACTTGTGTCTGGTTCTTGTCTTGGAAAGAAACCAGTTTCTTGACGATATCTGCATCATCCAAAAACGCGAACTTGTTTGTATTGGTTGGCAATGCCCGTACACCTGGTTTCTCGTTTAGGCAATAGTAATTGTCGAGTTGATGTTGATGCAACAGCGAATACACCGTTTGGCAACCTGTACAACAAAACTGTTTTCCCTCAAACGTAATTCCAGCGCCGCAAGATTCGCCGCAATGAAAACATATACTTGTTTTTGCGGTTGCCGTCATTTTACATCCTCCAAACTTTTACAACCAGTGCAACTTTTGTATTTGGCAAACAAATGCTTCTCTTTCATGATCTGCACGCCAATAATATATTTCTCCAGCATATAAACCGAATCAGATATAAGCTCCAAGTTGTCATCAGCATTTTCTAATTGAGCATAGGTATCAATCGACTTCTTAAGTTCTTGATAAAAGGCCAAAAGTTTTATATAATATGTTTTCGTATCCTTAAAAGGCTTGCAGGTACCTGATTGACGTTGTTCCAAGTCTAACTGTAAAATCAGTGGAAATAGTTCCGCTTTTTCTTTTTGGCGCATGGCTGTGAGTGCTAGGGTAACCAAATTAAGTTGCGACTGCATCATTTCCATTTGACCCGTTTCGTTCAAGAGCACTATGCGTTCCATCAATTCATAAATGTGTTCAAAAAGCATGGGGTATACTACTTCTATTACCATGTCGGTAAATTCTTTTGCCGTAGCGCTTGCATGCAAAGACTTATTCTCTAAAAAGGAAATCGCCATAAAAGATTTTAATGCAAAACTCTAAGTAATAGTCTTCTATAAAAATGATTCGAATATGCAGCATACATGACCGTGGTCATCATTTTTAGATGCTCGATCATTACTTTGAGTAATCTTTTTTTGATCATGGC
>Ga0247739_10000274_pt1 | contig 17937 bp, 18 predicted proteins | sample UWRJL058202B2_FD_180943 | JGI IMG/M metagenome (GOLD analysis project Ga0247739, IMG submission 180943) | Plant litter microbial communities from Arlington Agricultural Research Station in Wisconsin, United States - UWRJ-L058-202B-2 | ecosystem: Environmental > Terrestrial > Plant litter >...
GGCAGGTCATCGGCGATGCCGGCGATGGCTTTCGGCGCCTCGTCGAGTTGGGAATTCGGCAGGGGACAGATCGACCACGTGACACCCCGGGCCGTTATCGCGGCGAAGCGTCTGGAGAAGAATGCCGGGAGGCTGATCTCGTGGGTGCGAACGCCGAGGCTGATCTCGCCCGGCTCACCCAGGAACACCACGCGGCGGGGACTCGACCCGGTCACCGTTCCGTGCGCCGGGTCATCGGGGTAGATGTCTCGTGAGGCGTCGCTGCGGCGGAACAGGAACTCAGCGAAGTGCGCGAGCCGAGAGCTCTTCGCGAGGGCGAACCGCAGCGGGTTTCGTGTTGCGGGCATCGGGACGGCCTCTCGTTGGCGGCATCCGACATACCGTGGCGCTCACTCTACGCAGGAAAGCGCACTCTCAGGCACTCTCGCGGATCACGAGGGTCGTGGGAAGGGTGATCGCGCGCGGTTCTGCGCCTGCGATCACGTCGAGGAGGAGCGACACCATCTCCTCGCTCAGGCGATCCCATGGCTGCTGCATCGTGGTGAGAGGCGGCTGGTGCGTTGCGGCGAGCCCCGAGTCGTCGAAACCGGCGACGGCGACATCCTCGGGCACGCGAAGGCCGGCTGCGCGCAGGGCTGTGATCGCGCCGGCCGCCATCAGGTCGGAGGCGGCGAAGACCGCATCGAAGTCCCGGGTGCGACGCAGGATGGCCTCCATCGCCGCGGTGCCCGACTGCGCGCTGTAGTCGCCCTCGGCCACCAGGTCAGCGTCGAAGTCCGACCCCATCTCTTCGCGGAACCCGACCAGTCGATACCGCCCGCCCGGGGTGTCGCCGGGCCCGGCGATCATGGCTATCCGTCGGTGGCCGCGGTCGCGCAGGTGCCGGGTCATGATGCGCGCAGAACCGGACTCGTCGACCGACACGGTTGCGACATCCCGCTGGTGCCCGATCGGGATGCCGCAGCTCACGGTCGGGACCCCCGATTCCAGGAGCGCATCGAGAATCGGGTCGGCCTCGTGCGACGAGATGAGCAGCACCCCATCGACGTGCCCGGCGCTGACATAGTGCGCGACATTGGCGCGCTCGGCGGGGGTGCTGGCCACCAGCAGCACGAGAGTCATCGACCGCTGTGCGAGAGCCTCGGCGGCGCCGCGCAGGAGCAGGGCGAAGGTGGGGTCGGCGAACAGCAGGTGCTGGGGCTCGGTCAGCAGGAATGCAAGGGAGTTCGACTTGCCCGTGGCGAGGCTTCGGGCGTGATGATTCGCGGTATATCCGGTCGTTCGGATCGCTTCCTCGACGGCGGTTCGCGACTGCGGCGACACCCAGTGCCCGCCGTTCATGACCCGTGAGACCGTTCCGTGCGACACCCCGGCTGCGGCGGCAACGTCTCGGATGGTCGGCTTTCGCTGACCGGTCCTGTGCTCCACGACTCGGACTCTACTCCTCGAGAGCTCCTGCGCTGTAACCGGTCACAGTTCGGTAACGGAAGGGCCACGGGGCTGGTTCGCATTGCGCGAACTGTTCGACACTGTAACCGGTCACAGTTTACGGCCATCTCGACCCAATGGAGTGTTTCGATGAGTTCTCGCCCGTCTTGGCCCGCCCTGCAGGGCATCGCCTACGGCGGCGACTACAACCCCGAGCAGTGGCCCCGTGAGACCTGGGTCGACGACGTGCGGCTCATGCGTGAGGCCGGCGTCACGCTCGTGAGCGTCGGGATCTTCTCGTGGGCACTCCTTGAGACCAGTGAGGGCGTCTTCGATTTCGAGTGGCTCGACGACGTGCTCGCGCTGCTTCACGACAACGGCATCGCGGTTGACCTGGGCACGCCGACCGCGTCACCTCCCGCCTGGTTCTTCGCCGCCCACCCCGACGCCCGGCCGGTCACCCGAGACGGCGTGCCGATGGGCTTCGGCGCTCGCGGCATGGCCTCGCCGTCGTCGCCCGAGTACCGCGCCGCGTCAGTCGCGATCGCCTCGAAACTCGCCGAGCGGTACGGAGATCACCCCGCCGTCGTGCTCTGGCACGTGCACAACGAATACGGGGTGCCGGTGGGGGAGGACCACTCGGCGCATGCCATCCGCGAGTTCCGGCTATGGCTGCGCGAGCGCTACGGATCGCTCGAGCAGCTCAATGCCGCGTGGGGAACCGCCTTCTGGGGCCAGCACTACGGCGAGTGGGAGCACATCGGTACCCCGGCGACCGCGCCCTCGGGCGTCAACCCCGCCCAGCGCCTCGACTTCGCGCGGTTCACCGATCACCAGCTCATGGCGGCGTTCATCGCCGAGCGCGATGCGATCCGTGCCCGAGCATCCCAGCCCATCACCACCAACTTCATGGCGGCCGCCACCCTCACCACCGACCTCTGGAGGTGGGGGCAGGAAGTGGATGTCGTGGCAAACGACCACTACCTGACGGCCGCAGACCCGGAGGGTGAGATCGGGCTGGCGCTCGCCGCCGACCTCACCCGATCCGTCGGCGACGGTCGACCGTGGATGCTGATGGAGCACTCCACCTCCGCGGTGAACTGGCAGCCCCGCAACGTGGCCAAGCGACCGGGGGAGATGGCGCGCAACTCGCTGTCGCACCTCGGGCGGGGTGCTGACGCGGTCATGTTCTTCCAGTGGCGAGCGTCACGATCGGGCGCGGAGAAGTTCCACTCCGCGATGATCCCGCACGCCGGAACGGACTCGCGCGTGTGGCGCGAGGTCGTCGAGTTGGGTCACACCCTTCAGCGTCTCGACGAGGTGCAGGGCTCCCGAGTCATTGCCGACGTCGCGATCCTGTGGGACTTCGAATCGTTCTGGGCTCAGGGGCTCGAGTGGCACCCTTCGGTTGATCTCGATCACGCCGAGCGGGTGCGCGCCTTCTACGAGCGTTGCTGGCGCGACGGCATCACCGTCGATTTCGCCCTGCCCGGTCATGACCTCTCCCAGTACCGGCTGGTCATCGCGCCTGCCCAGTACCTGCTCTCGGTTGCAGACGCCGCCAATCTCACGCGCTACGTCGCGGGAGGCGGAACGCTGGTGGTCTCGTTCTTCTCGGCGATCGTCGACGAGTTCGACGCGGTGCACGACGGCGGTTTCGGCGCACCACTTGCCGACGTCCTCGGGATGACCGTTGAGGAGTTCCTGCCGATGCGCGAAGGCGAGTCCGCTGGGGTCTCGTGGGGTGACGGCATCCTGACCGCGGATATCTGGCAGGAGGACCTCGCCGTTGCCGGCGCGGAGGTCGTCGCGACCTACACGGCGGGTGCCGCGACGGGCAAGCCGGCGATCACGCGCAACGCACACGGCGAGGGAGTCGGCTGGTACATCAGCACCCGACTCGACGCCGACGGGCTCGAGGCGGTGATGCGGTCGGTCTACGCCGACGCCGGAGTCGTCGCGGCGAATCATCCACAGGGCCTGGAAGTGATCACCCGGCGCGGGGAACACCACGACTTCGTCATCGCCCTCAATCACGGGGACGCATCGGCTCGGCTCGATATCTCGGGTCACGACCTCGTCACCGGCACCGACGTAACGGGGGCGCTCGATCTGAATAGCGGCGGCATCGCCGTCATCCGCACCGCGAGCGGTCATGAAGGGGGTGATCGCTGACCCGATTCGCTCCACTTCCCGCCCACGACGTCGTGGGAGAGAAGCACCGCACCACAGCACGGAGCCGCCCGGCTCCGGCACATTCTGGAAGGAACACACATGCGCAAGCACATGGCACTGGGCGTGGCGGCTCTCGCCTCGATCACCCTCCTCGCCGGTTGCACCAGCAGCCCGGCCCCCGACTCATCCGACGGCGCAGGCGCCGAGATCGTCATCTGGACCGACGCCGAGCGCGAGGAGGCCATCTCGGCCGCTGCCGCCGCGTTCGAGGAGGAGACGGGAGCCACCGTCACACTCGTTCAGAAGAACTTCGAAGACCTGCGCGCCGACTTCATCGCGCAGGTTCCGACCGGTGAAGGCCCCGACATCACCGTCGGCGCCCACGACTGGCTCGGTGCGCTGGTCGCCGCCGGCGTCGTCAACACGATCGACCTCGGAGATCGCGCCGCCGACTTCGAGCAGGTCGCGCTCGACGCGATGACCTACGACGGCCAGCTCTACGCGCTGCCCTACTCGCTCGAGACCATCGCGCTGCTGCAGAACGTCGACCTGGTCGGCGAGGAAGCGCCGTCGTCGTGGGATGACATGATCCAGCGTGGCCTCGCGGCCGGCACCGAGCGCCCCTTCGTGATCAACACGGGCGCGGAAACCGGTGACGGTTACACGATGTACGGATTCCAGACCTCGTTCGGCGCACCGGTGTTCGTGCAGGACGCGAGCGGCTCGTACACGAACGAGGTCGGGATGGGCGGCGACGCGGGCACCGCGTTCGCGCAGTGGCTCCACGACAACGGTTCCGCCGGCGCCGGGTACCTCTCCACCACGGTCGACTACGACATCAACAACGAGCTGTTCAACTCGGGCAAGGCGCCGTACACGGTGCAGGGCCCGTGGGCGATCAGCGCGTTCCCCGATGTCAACGTCGCGGTGAACCCGATCCCGTCGGCTGGTGGCGAGACCGCCGCTCCGTTCGTCGGCGTGCAGGGCTTCTACCTGAGCTCGCAGAGCGAGAACTCGCTGCTGGCCACCGACTTCCTGGTGAACTACCTCGGCACAGAAGACGCCCAGCGCGCGCTCTACGAGGCCGACCCGCGCATCCCCGCGTTCACCAGCCTGGCCGAGGAGGTCGCGTCCGACCCGATCATCGCCGGGTTCCTCGCGTCGTCGCAGGGCGGTGTGCCGATGCCGAGCATCCCCGAGATGGGTTCGGTGTGGGACTTCTGGAACGCCGCCGAAGCGCAGATCATCAGCGGCGCCGACCCGGCGAGCACCTGGAGCACGATGATCACCAACCTCGAGGGTGCCCTCGCCGGTTGACCCCGTGCCGTGGGGCGGCCCTGCCGCCCCACGGCACCACCCCGGCCCGCAATGATGCGGGCTCGTCAGGGAGGAAGCAATGAGCACCAATACCGCCCCGCGTGTCGATGGCACCGGCGTCACGAACCGGCGACGAGTCATCCGGCCCGGGTTCATCGTCAAGCTGCTCCTGATGGCGCTCGTCAACGCGCTCGGCATCACGGTCATTCTCGCGGCGTTCCGCACCGAGTCATGGCTGGTGCTCATCGCCTCCGTCGTGCTGCTCGCCGCGGCCGACGTCGTGTACTTCACCAAGCGCCTGCTGCCCCTGAAGTACCTGCTGCCGGGCCTGATCTTCCTCCTGGTCTTCCAGATCTTCACCCTCGGGTACACCGGCTACGTCGCCTTCACCAACTACGGAACCGGCCACGCGGGTTCGATGCAGCAAGCGGTCGACGCCACGCTCATCCAGGGCGAGCGACGCGTCGAGGGCTCGGGTGACTACCCGCTCGCCATCGTCGAGCGGCTTGGCGAGATCGGCTTCGCGATCAACGACGACGGCGATGTGCGTGTCGGCACCGAGGTCGAGCCGCTGGCCACCGTCGAGGGGGCGGAGGTCGGATCATCCGGAGCCCCCCTCTCCGTGCCGGGCTGGACGGTCGTCGAGCGCACCACTCTCTTCACCGACACCGAACTGCAGGAGCGGGTCGTCGCCCTTCGGGTGCCGGTCTCGGATGACGCGGAGGATGGCTCGATCCGAACCCGCGAGGGCACCACCGGCGTCATCTACCAGTCGTCGCTGCTCTGGGATGCCGATTCGCAGACCATGACCGACACCGCGACCGGCACGGTCTACTCGCCGAGCTCCACGGGCAGCTTCGTCGCTCCCGACGGCACCAGGCTGCCCACCGGCTGGTACGTGAACGTCGGCTTCGACAACTTCATCCGTGCGTTCACCGACTCGTCGCTCGCGCTGCCGCTGCTGCAGGTGACGCTGTGGACGTTCGCGTTCGCGATCCTCACGGTGCTGACCAGTTTCGGCCTCGGGCTGCTGTTCGCCCTGATCTACAACGATCCGCGGGTTCGGGGGCGCAAGCTGATTCGAACGCTGTTCATCCTCCCGTACGCCTTCCCCGCCTTCATGTCGGCGTTGCTGTGGCGCGGGATGCTCAACTCCGAGTTCGGCGTGGTGAACGACCTGTTCTTCTTCGGCGCCGACATCAACTGGCTCGGAGACCCGGTGCTGGCCAAGGTCGCGATCCTCTGGGTGAACCTCTGGCTCAGCTATCCGTATTGGTTCCTGGTCTGCACCGGGGCCCTGCAGGCGATGCCGAGCGAGACGCTCGAGGCTGCCACGATCGACGGAGCCGGGCGGCTCCGGCAGTTCCGCTCGATCATCCTGCCGCTGTTGCTGGTCTCGACGGCGCCGCTGGCGATCGCATCCTTTGCCTTCAACTTCAACAACTTCACCATCATCTACATGCTGACCGGGGGAGGCCCAGCCTTCTCCGACAGCGCGACGGGGCTCGGCTCGACCGACATCCTCATCTCCGCGATCTACCAGATCTCGGGGGTGGCGGGCGGCTCGGCCGACTACGGGCTGGCCAGCGCGCTGTCGATCATCGTGTTCGTTGTCATCGGCGCGATCTCGGCGATCGCGTTCCGACAGACCCGCAAGCTAGAGGAGGTGCAGTGATGTCTGCTGTCTCGCGCGTGACCACCCCCACCCGGCGCCGCCGCTGGTGGGCCGAGGTCGGGTGGAAGTATCCGCTCGCTGCACTCATCGTGGTCTTCGCGGTGTTCCCGCTGCTCTACATCGTGTCGGCGGCGCTGCGACCCGGCGGCAGTCTCGCCGGCAGCAGCGCGCTGTTCCAGGCCTTCGACTTCGCCAACTTCCAGGCCCTCGGTGGCACCGCGTTCTGGACCTGGGTCGGGAACACCCTGATCATCGGCACTGTGTCGGCCATCGGCGCGGTGCTGATGGGCGCGGCCGCGGCCTACGCGTTCTCGCGCTTCCGGTTCGCCGGTCGTCGCGCGAGTCTCACAGGCCTGCTGATCATCCAGATGTTTCCGCAGACCGTGGCGTTCGTCGCGGTGTTCCTGCTGCTGCTCGCGCTCGGGGAGGTGGTGCCAGCCCTCGGGATCAACTCGAAGATCGCCCTCATCTGCGTCTACCTGGGCGGCGCGCTCGGGGCCAACACGTTCCTGATGTACGGCTTCTTCAACTCCATACCGGTGGAGATCGACGAGTCCGCCAAGATCGATGGCGCCACCCACGCGCAGATCTTCTGGCGCCTCATCATCCCGCTGGTCACGCCGGTGCTTGCCGTCGTCGGTCTCCTGGCATTCATCTCCTCCTTCGGCGACTTCATCCTCGCCCGGATCGTGCTGACCTCCGAGGACAACTGGACGCTTGCTGTCGGCATGTACCAGTGGGTGTCGAACCAGCTGACCTCCCGGTGGGGGCTGTTCGCCGCGGGAGCCGTGATCGCGTCGATTCCGGTTCTCGCTCTCTTCCTCGCCCTGCAGCGGTACATCGTCGGCGGGCTCACCTCGGGCTCGGTCAAGGGTTAGTCCCTCTCTCAGAACACGGAGCAATGAATGCGATCAACGAAGATCCTCCTCTCGGGCGTCACTCTCGCGGCGGTGCTCGCGGTGACGCTCGCCGCACCCACTGCTGCTGCTGATCCCGTGCAAGCGGGAATCGTGGTGCCGAAGGTGGAGAACCTGCGGAACGATTTCATTAATGGAATGGATGTCTCTTCCGCCCTGGCCCTGGAGCGGTCGGGAGTGGTGTTTCGCGATGCAGCGGGAGCCCCGGCAGGCCTCTTCGAGGTGATCGCCGACGCGGGCGTCACCGACGTGCGGGTGCGAGTCTGGAACGACCCGTTCGACGCGAACGGCAACGGGTATGGCGGTGGCGACAACGACGTGGCGGCCGCTGTAGAGATCGGCACACGCGCGACCGCTGCCGGATTGCGGCTCCTCATCGACTTCCAGTACTCCGACTTCTGGGCAGACCCGGCGAAGCAGCAGGCGCCGAAGGCGTGGGAATCACTCACCACCGCGCAGCGCGCCACGGCCGCCGGTGCCTTCACGACCGACGCGCTCACGCAGCTGGCCACCGCCGGGGTCGACGTGCGGATGGTGCAGGTCGGTAACGAGACCAACAACGGTGTCGCCGGGGTGACCGACTGGCCCGGGATGGCCCAGATCTTCTCCGCCGGGTCGGCGGCGGTTCGGGATGTCTATCCGGATGCCCTTGTCGCCGTGCACTTCACCAACCCAGAGACCGCGGGCCGGTACGCAGGGTATGCCGCGAACCTCGCCACCTACGGCGTCGATTACGACGTGTTCGCGTCGTCGTACTATCCGTTCTGGCATGGCTCGCTCACCAATCTCACGGCCGTGCTGTCGCAGGTGGCGAGCACCTACAACAAGAAGGTCATGGTCGCCGAGACATCCTGGGCTTACACGCTCGACGACGGGGACGGTCACGGCAACGTGATCGACCTGCCGTCGGAAGCGACGCAGTACCCGGTGAGTGTGCAGGGCCAGGCGACGGCCGTCCGCGACGTCATCCAGGCGGTGTCCGATGTCGGGCAGGCGGGCATCGGGGTCTTCTACTGGGAGCCGGCCTGGCTTCCGGTCGGCCCGCCCGCGAACGTCGCGGCGAACCGGCTCTTGTGGGAGGAGCACGGCTCCGGCTGGGCCTCGAGCTACGCCGGCGAGTACGACCCGGATGACGCAGGCCAGTGGTACGGCGGATCTGCGTGGGACAACCAGGCTCTCTTCGGCCACGATGGCGTGCCCCTGGAGTCCCTCAACGTATTCGCCTACGCCAGAACGGGAGCCGTGGCACCGCGCGCCGTCGTCAGCATCGAATCCGTGGCCCTCGCGCTGACCGAGGGCCAGCCCGTCGCGCTGCCCGCCGCCGTCGCCGTGACGTACAACGACGGCACGGTGGAGCACGAGGCCGTCACCTGGTCCGACGCCGCCGACTGGATCGTCGGCCCCGGACAGTACGAGGTACCGGGGGTGACGGCATCCGGGCACGCTGTCACGGCGTCCGTGATCGTCAGCGCGGCGAACCTGCTCGACAATCCGGGCTTCGAGGCCGGCGCGACGAGCAGCTGGACGCTGGCCGGCACCGGCGCTACCGTGGGCGCGTGGGACGACCCGCGATCCGGCACCAGGTCGACCCACTTCTACTCGGCTCAGCCCTTCTCGTTCACCCTGACCCAGCAGGTCGTGGCTCCGGTGGCCGGCAGCTACCGGGCATCCGCGGCAATGCAGGGCGATGGCGACGACTCGCAGAGCGTGGCCACCATCACGGTCTCGTCCGGTACTGACTCCGCGCCGGCTCCGTTCGCGATGACGGGGTGGCGTGTCTGGTCGACGCCGAGCACCGAGGCGGTGACGGTGAACGCCGGTGACCCGGTGACCGTGACCATCACCGTGAGCCTGCCCGCGGCGGCATGGGGCACGATCGACGACGTCTCCCTCGCCCGAGTGCTGCCGCCGGGTGCCGACACGGCCGCGCTGGCTGCCGCCGCGGCGGACGCGGCCGCGATCGACCGCACCCGATACACCCCGCAAGCCCTCGCGGCGCTGGATGCTGCGCGTCAGGTCGCCGCGGTGGTGCTGGACGCTACGTCACCCACGACGACCCTGGTCGCCGATGCTGTCACGCTGCTGCGCGGTGCGCTCGGCGCCCTGGTCGCGGTTCCCGGCCCGGGCGGTGGTGGCGGCACGATCACGCCGACCGCAGAACTAGCGCTCAGCGGGATGCCGGTGTCATCGGGACTTGTAGGCATCACGCTCCTGCTGCTCGGAGCGGGCGTGGCGATGACGGTGTCCAATCGTCGCCGCAGTACCGTCCAGAACGCCACGTGACGTTGCCGAAGGCGGGGTCAATGTGTAAAGTCTCTTTGACATGTAAAACACGCTTTACATGCATGGAGGGATGATCATGACAGAACCGCATTCGCGCACCAAATGGGGCCGGACGAAGCTGGGCAACGGCCGAATGCCCGCTATGGCCCTAGCGGCCCCGAGCGGCCTGGTCGTCGGATTCGGCTTGAGCCTCGTCGCCGTAGCGACCGGTATTGCGGGGCCGAATCCCCTCCTCGGGGCGGCCGTCTTCACGCTTTGCCTGGCTGTGCCCGCAACCTTGCTCGTGTGGGTACTGCTGGTTGACAGGTCGACCCTGCAAGGGGCGGCCGAACGCGCGGAAGAGTCCATCGAATCCCGCTGGTACGTCAGTGCTGCAGCGGGAGCGCAGACCGACGTGATCGGCGCGGCAGCTCTTGCGGCCTTGCTGATTTCGGTGGTTCCTTCGGGCAGCGAGCTGGATCCCCGGATCGCGCTGCTCGGCGTGATCGCCGTCTCCTTCGTGAGTTTCGCGCTCAGGTATCAGGTGGTTCAGCGAAGGGCGTGACATGCGCAACGCAGTTACCGAAACCCGCCAGTCTCTGGGGTGGTCACAGCAGAAACTCGCTGACGAACTCGGGGTTTCCCGGCAGACCATCATCTCGATCGAGCGGGGCAAGTTTGATCCGTCGCTGCCCTTGGCGTTCCGAATGGCCTCGGTCTTCGGGCGATCAATCGAGGATCTGTTCTTCCCCGATCACACCTCCCGGTAGCGCCGGGGAACCGTCCAATGACTCCCGAACTCATCGTTGAAGCGCTCCGGGTAGAACGGGCTGTGGCCTCCTGCCGGGTAGCTCGTCAGTTCGCCGAAGACGATCCGTTCCGGAAGCAGGTACAGGTCCACGCGCACGAAGTCTGTGCCCGCAGCCAGGCTCTCCGCGATCGCGATCATCTCCCCGAGACGTTCGGGCGCGTCTCGCGGCGGGTCCGCCCAGGCAGGACCACCGCTCAGCGGTAGGTGCTGCCAGTCGGGGGTGTAGAAGTCCTGGGTGCGGGTGTCGAAGCGGCCGGTGTCGACCTGCACGTAGCGGCAGGTGCCGTGGAACACGAAGAACTTGAGATCGTCGGGGATTCCTCCGCCCTCGCCTTCCAGCGCCTCCTCGATGATGATGCGCGGAGTGATCCTGCTGTAGGCCCATTCCTCGTTGGGTCCCTGGCCGTACAGCTTGCCCATCCAGCCGGCGGCAATGTCACGGAGCACGCGCCGGTCGACGGCCTCGGGGCGCACGTGTGCGTACACCCACCCCCACTCCGGTCGCGGCAGCGCGGCGTCGACGGGAGCCGCGGGCGAGACCACGACGGCAGCTCCACTTCCATGGGTGGGCTTCACGACGAACGCGGGCGGCAAGTTCAGCTCGAGCAACGCGTCCGGGGTGTCGAGCACCCCGTACGTGGTCGGCAGCAGCCCGGCGAACCCGCGGGCGGCGACGTAGTCACGAACCGCTCCCTTGTCGGCGAAGGTCACGAGCAGCTGCCGGTGGTCGCGCAGCATCTTGTATCGCACCTTCTCCGTGAAGGTGCGCGGCCGCCGGGTGCGCCAGAGACGCCCGAGTCGCACTAAGGCCGACCGGCCGCGCCAGGGAGCTCCGGGAAGGGTAGTCACGAAGATCAGTCTGCCGCTCAGCGACGGCCGCGATATTCACCGCGCTAGCGAGGCGCCTGCCTCAGTACGCTGTCGGCATGCAGAAGATCTCGATCGAGGCGCTGGCTCGCCAACAGCTCGGTGCTGCGGCTACAGCCAGCAGTGGGCGGGCTGCAGACACCGTCTACGGTGGCCACGAGAAGGTCCTCCGTCAGACGGTGATCGGCATGACGCGCGGCACCGTTTTAGGCGAGCACGAGAACCCGGGCGAAGCCACCATCTATGTGATCGCCGGGCGGGTGCGCCTCTGCGTTGGGGAAGACTCGTGGCAAGCGCGGGCAGGGGATCTTCTCATCGTTCCGGATGCTCGGCACAGCCTGGAAGCGGAGGAGGACGCCGCCGTCCTCTTCACTGTCGCCAAACGGCCCTGATCCCACTTGCAGCCCGAGAATCTTCGGCATGCTTCGAACCACCCGTCAGGCCTGAGTCGACGAGAGTTCCTGCAGACCCATTACCCGCAACAGGTCGAGCTTGGCCTCGTCGTCGCTGCCCGGCGCAACCGTGTATACGACGATGCGCAGATCGCTGCCGGGTGCGGTCAGCACGTCGCAATCGATCGTGATGGGGCCGACGGGAGTGTTCGTCACCGTCTTCCGGCTCGCACGATGCTCTGCGACTCGTGCTTCGGCCCAACGGCTCTCGAAGTGCGGCGACTCCGCCCGCAACCGCGAGACCAGCTGGGCAAGCCCCCTGTCTCGCGGGTACTTCCCCAACGCCGTTCTCAGGTCGGCGGCCAGGTCACGAGCGAAATCCTCCTCGTGCTGGTCGTCGAATTCGGTGCCGGCATGACCCGAGGTGAAGAACTGCCAAACCAGGTTGCGTTCTATGCCGGTGCGGGTCGACGGGTCGCCGTTGAGAGCCGCCCACATCGGGTTCCAGAGCACTAGGTCATGGGCCGCGGTGAACACAGCCATCGGCACGTCCGAGAGCCGATCGATTATTCGCTGCACGCCGGGGCTGATGTGCTGGGGAACGACGCCCGCAGTCGGGGGCGCCTCTCCCGCCGCGCGGAAGAGGTGATCGCGCTCGCCGTCAGAGAGGCGCAGGGCCAGAGCGAGGGCGCGGAGCAGCTGGGGTGACGGGTTGCGGGCGCGACCCTGCTCGAGACGAACGATGTAGTCGACGCTCACTCCGGCGAGCGCGGCCAGTTCTTCGCGGCGAAGCCCGTGAGTGCGTCGTCCGGCGCCGGCCGGAAGACCCACCTCCGCCGGAGTGACTCGGTCGCGCCAGGTTCGGAGCACGCTGGCGAATTCGGTCATGATTCCATCTTCCTCCACTGGCTAGCGGCGACGGTGGTACTGGCGGTCCTCCTGTCACGCGGGGCCTCGGCGATGGCGCTCACGAGACGCACGATGGGGTCATGACAAACACCCTCATCACCGGCGCCAACCGCAGCCTCGGTCTCGAAGCAGCTCGCCGACTCATCGATGCCGGCCACACCGTGTACGCCGGAATGCGCGACCTCTCACACGGTGATGCCGCAATTGCGCTCGGCGCACTCCCCATCCAGCTCGATGTCACCGATCAGGGCAGCGTCGACGCCGCCCTCGAATCGCTGCCCAGCCTCGATGTGCTCGTGAACAATGCCGGCATCCTCGGCACCTCGTTCGGCGTCGACGACCTGACCACCGAGGCCATGCGCGTCGTGCTCGACACCAATGTGCTCGGCATCATTCGCGTCACCCAGGCGGCACTGCCGTTGCTGCGTCGTTCCGCCAACCCCGTCATCGTCAACGTCGCCTCAGGCGTCGGCTGGCCGCGATTCCTCAGCACCGAGGGTCACGACGAATTTCCCGTTCCCGCGATCCCTTATGCCGCCTCGAAAGCCGCGGTCATTGCGCTCACGGTGCAGTACGCGAAGAACCTCCCGTCATTCCGGGTGAACGTGAGCGACCCGGGCTACACCGCCACCGATTTCAACCGACACGGCGGCCACCAGACGGTGACCGAAGGCACGGACGCGACCGTGATGCTGGCTCAGCTGACCGCCTCCGGCCCAACCGGAGAGTTTCACAGCCGACACGGGCGCATCGACTACTAGCAGCGCCGAGCTAGAAGAAGTCGGGGCTCGGAGTCGTCGCCTGCCGGATCGAGACGTCGGCGTGCCGGTCGAACCGGTACCCGACGCCGCGCACCGTGCGCACGATGTCCTCGTAGTCGCCGAGCTTGGCGCGAAGGCGTCGCACGTGAACGTCGATGGTGCGCTCGTTCGGGATCTCGTCGTCTGACCCGGAGACGGCGGCAGCCGACCACAGCGACGAGATCAACTCGGTGCGCTCGATGGTGCGGCCCTCGCGCAGCACCAGGTACTGCAGCAGCTCGAACTCCTTGAAGGTCAGGGAGGCGCCTTCGCCGTCGAGGATCACCTTCTTGCGGGAGATGTCGATCACCACCCCGGTGCGGTGCTTCGGCGTGGGGGCGTCCTCCTCGACCTGCCGGTTGCGGGCGAGAGCCGCCGGGTCATGAAGGGCGACCCGCACGACATCCACATCCCGACCACCGGCGCCGACGGGGGCGAGGGCCACCGTCGCGTAGGTCTCGGCGGAGGGGACCAGTTGACCGAGCAGCTGCTTCAGCTGGTCGACGACGTGAGCCAGGTCGGTGCCCGCCTCGACGGCTGCGAACTCGTCGAGACCGACGTACAGCGCGAAGCCCCTGGCCTCGGTGCCCGCGGGGACGGCTCGAAGCCTCGGCTTCTCGGCGACGGGAGCTTCCGGTGCAGGGGTAGGAACGGCGGAAATGGGTGCGCGAACGATGCTTGCAATTGACATGGTGTCATGAATCCTTGTGTTGTGGTGAAGGGCCTCTGATGATGAGGGTGTGATCCTTCGGGGTACTACGGGCCGTGCTACGAAGACCAAACGCTATGAGGATTGGGCTTCGGGAGTTCTAACGTCGCGAACGTGGGTTCGATGAGAACTCGGCGAGGAAAGGCCGATTAGGCACACATTCGACAACACATGACGGCACGAACTCCGGAGACCTCAGGGGAGGTTGCGGTGAACGGCTGCACAGTCATGCAAAAACTATGCCACAGATCAGACCGTGCCGTACAGCCGATCTCCGGCGTCACCGAGACCGGGCACGATGTAGCCGAGCTCGTTGAGCTTCTCGTCCAGCGCGCCGAGCACGATGGTTACGTCGCGCCCCTCCGTCGCCTTCTCGACAGCGGCGAGCCCCTCGGGGGCTCCGAGAAGGCAGACGGCAGTGACATCCACAGCGCCGCGGTCGAAGAGGTACTTGATGGCAGCGATCAACGAACCACCGGTCGCGAGCATGGGGTCGAGCACGAAGCACTGCCGATTCGACAGGTCGTCGGGCAGTCGCTCGGCGTAGATGTCGGGCTGCAGCGTCTCCTCGTTGCGGACCATACCCAGGAAACCGACCTCGGCGGTGGGAATGAGTTTGACCATGCCCTCCAGCAGTCCGAGCCCGGCCCGCAGGATCGGGACGACGAGCGGCTTCGGGTCACTGATCGCCAGCCCCTGTGTCTGCGCAACGGGGGTCTGGATCGTCACCACCTCGGTGCGCACGTTGCGGGTGGCCTCGTAGGCCAACAGCGTCATCAGCTCTTCGGCGAGCGCCCGGAACGTGGGCGACGGGGTGTTCTTGTCGCGGAGCACCGTCAGCTTGTGGGTGATGAGCGGGTGGTCGGCAACGTGTACTCGCATAGGCTCAATCTACTGTGAAGCCCCCTCTGCAACGGATGCCCGCGGCGTGGACGCCGGAGCTCTGGATGACGGCGGCTCTGGCGGAGGCGCGGCTGGCCCTCGAGACCGGCGACGTTCCCGTGGCTGCGATGGTTCGGGATGCTTCGGGCGAGGTCATCGGCGTCGGCCGCAACGAACGTGAACTCACCGGCGACCCCACCGCGCACGCCGAGATCGTCGCCATCCGGGCCGCGGCCGCGGTAGCCGGCACCTGGCATCTCGAGAACACCACGCTCGTCGTCACGCTTGAGCCCTGCACGATGTGTGCCGGGGCCATCCTGCAGGCGCGCATCCCGCGGGTGGTGTTCGGCGCCTGGGACGAGAAGGCCGGAGCGGTGGGGAGCGTCCACGATGTGCTGCGCGACCGCCGGCTGCCGCACCGGGTCGAGGTCACCGCGGGAGTGCTCGAGGCGGAGTCCGCCGCACTCCTGAAGGAGTTCTTCCAGGCCAGGCGCTAGTCGATGCCCTTGATGACGATCGCGTCGGTCGCGGGGTTCGCCGCGTTCGGCCCGCCGTACACGTCGGGCTCCAGGTAGATCACCCGGGCTGAGGGGACCGCGGCGCGGATCGCCGCTTCGACGGCGTCGATGGAGGTTGCGACGTCCGACAGCTTCTGCGCTCGCGCGAACGCCAGTTTCGCGGCGACCAGTAGCTCGTCGGGGCCGAGGTAGAGGGTCTTCATGTGGATGATGGCCTCGACGTCGGGCTGCGCGGAGATCGCGGCACGGATCTTGGCGGTGTCGTCGGCGCTGGCGCCCTCACCGACGAGCAGACTCTTGGTCTCGATGCCCAGGATGATCGCCACGAGGATGAGCAGCACACCGATGGCGAGGGTGCCGATGGCATCCCACGCCGAGTTGCCGGTGATCACGGTCAGGCCGACGCCGCCGAGCGCAAGCACCAGACCGATGAGCGCGGCGCAGTCCTCGAGCAGCACCACGGGGAGTTCCGGCGCCTTCGCGTGGCGGATGAACGACACCCAGCCCTGCTTGCCGCGAACGTGGTTCGACTCCCGGATGGCGGTGCGCAGCGAGAAGCCCTCCAGCACGATCGCGATCAGCAGGATGACGATCGGCACCAACGGCGCCTCGAGCTCGTGCCCGACATCCTGCAGCTTGTGAACGCCCTCGTAGATCGAGAAGACGCCGCCGACGGAGAACAGGATGATCGACACCACGAACGCGTACACATAGCGTTCGCGGCCGTAGCCGAATGGATGCTCGGCGTCGGCGCTCTTGCGTGACTGCCGCCCACCGAGCAGGAGCAGCCCCTGGTTGCCGGTGTCGGCAAGGGAGTGCACGCTCTCCGCCAGCATCGCGCTGGACCCGGAGATCAGGAAGCCGACGAACTTCGCGATTGCGATACCCAGGTTCGCGAGCAGTGCCGCGATGATCGCCTTGCCTCCACCGGATGCACTCATGGGGCAATCCTAGGATGCTGCGAGCGCCCTCAAATCAGTCAAGCTGCGTGATCGCCTCGAGCATGCCGGCCCACTTGAACGACGAGATCGCGTCGGCAAAGGTCGAATCCCCGACGCCCTTGCCCAGGGCGGTTCCGGACTCGTCATCGAAGACCTCGACGGTGTGCCCGTTCTCCGGGTGGTCGCCGCTGCCCTTCTCGACGAACTCGATGCGCAGGGTGCGGCCGCTCAGCGTGCCGATCACGGTGGCGTTGTCATCGTTCTCGGTGGTCTTGCCGGACTGGAAGGGGCCGGCGCCGAGGGCGGCGAGGGATTCGTTGATCTGGTTGACGAGTGATGACGTGTTCATGGTCGAGCTCCCTGGGTAGTTTTCTCCGAGGCTACCGGGCAACCGGATGGCTAGGCTGAACGCCGTGACGACGCCGCTGCCCCCCATTGCCATCATCGGAGCCGGATCGATGGGCGGCGCGATCCTCAGCGGATTGCTCGCCCCCTCGGTCACCACCGGCGGAATCCGCGCGACCAACCGGACTGAGGCGAAAGCCGCGGCCCTCCGTCGCGACGGCGTCGAATCGTTCGCCCTGGAGAACACCCCCGACGGAAACCGCCGCGCCGTGGAGGGTGCGGGCATCGTGCTGCTCGGCGTGAAACCGGCGATGGTGGCGGAGACACTGGCCGAGCTGGCACCGGCTCTGGGCGCTGGCGTTCTCGTGATCAGCGTTGCGGCGGGCATCCCGATCGCGACGATGGAGGCAATCGTGCCAAACGCTGTGCTGCGGGCGATGCCGAATACCCCGGCGATCGTCGGCCGCGCGGTCACCGGCCTCGCCGCGGGCTCGCGCGCCACCGCGGAGCAGCTCGCCCTCGGCAGGGCGGTCTTCGAGACCGTCGGCACCGTCGTCGAGGTGCCGGAGGGCCAGATCGACGCGCTCGGCACCATCTCGGGCTCGGGGCCCGCCTACGTCTTCTACCTGGTCGAGGAGCTCACGCGAACGGCTGTCGGCCTCGGCTTCACCCCGGCGCAGGCGATCGAACTGGTCACCGGGACGTTCATCGGCGCCGCAGAGTTGCTTGTGCAATCCGGCGAGGACCCCGCGGAGCTACGCCGCCAGGTCACCAGCCCCAAGGGCACGACCGAGCGCGCGATCGCGGTAATGCAGGAGGCCGACCTGTCGGCAATGTTCGACCGGGCAACCGCCGCTGCGCTCGCCCGCTCGCGCGAGCTCGCCGCCGGCAGCTAGCTCGAGAGGCTCGCGAACTTCTCGATGTCGGTCGAGTTGCCGCTCACGATGATCAGGTCGTGGTTCGAGACGACCGTCTCGGGGGTGGCGTAG
>Ga0247739_10000275_pt1 | contig 17903 bp, 13 predicted proteins | sample UWRJL058202B2_FD_180943 | JGI IMG/M metagenome (GOLD analysis project Ga0247739, IMG submission 180943) | Plant litter microbial communities from Arlington Agricultural Research Station in Wisconsin, United States - UWRJ-L058-202B-2 | ecosystem: Environmental > Terrestrial > Plant litter >...
TAATGTACTCGTTCCGAATAGCTTCTTGTGCGGCAGACAGTTTTGATTGGCTGAACGGGCCTCCAACACCTATAATATTTTCCACAGTTTGCTGTAGCGATTTAGGTACCCATCGGCCGTGTATTTGTACAGATTTTACGGTGTATGTGTCGTTGATTTCATTAAAGAAAACCCGCTTTTGAGCATTGGCCTTTAGGCCAATAAATAGCAATAAAAAGGCAAGCCGATGCAACCAAACATTGCATCGGTCTTTTAAAAATGGTGGAAGCATAGGATGGCGATTAGCAAATGAAAACGTTTGTCCCTATGAAGGGATTGCTGCTCGATTCCTTTTACGCATTGATGGCTTGTTTAACGGCTGAATCAATCGTTTTCTTCTCGGCTGCAGTTGGCTTTTTACCATTGTCGGCAAATGGTTTCACAAGCGGGTATACATCGTCCCTGAAAGCTCGTACTTGAGCACGCTTCATGCCTTCGTCTGTAATGGCTGATATTTTTGAAATATCATTCGGGTCGCCGGCCACAAATTCAACACTGACCAACTCCACGAATTCCCCATCTATCTTTTTGGATAAATCGAACAATAATTTCCAGATGGCTTCGCTCTTATCGCTGCAGGCTTTCTGGATTTCGATACTGAATTTGTAACCAGATTCGGGACTAAAAACCATAACTCTCAAAAGAAAAGGGGTGCATTTTTTTTGGCCAGTAGTGATTGTTGTTGCAGATGCCATAATTGATAATATTTAGTGTATTAGAGATATAAGGAAATTGGATTTTTTTTTTGGTCAATGCTCTAAAATTGGGCGCCTGTCTAAGCGTACGGCCTGCGATTGCGTGTCTTTCATCAATCAAAAATTCTTATGGTTAAAAATAGTCAAACTTTAGTTGAAAAAACAAACCCTTTTATTTCTAGAAGGCAAGAACTTACATCTATAAAGAAAATGTAAATGTATCCTTTGCTATACATTATCACACGATGGTATAAGATGCTCGAAATTAATAAATGGCCGGATTTGACGTTTGGTTGTTCCGGAGCTGCACCAGGGATTCCCGAAAGGGCGGGATAATATTCCGGGAAAAGCTCCCGAAAATCGGGACAGGCTCACAGGCGGTGTTGGGTCTTTGATTAGCAATAGCTTCGGTATGACTTCGGCGGCGAGGACTTGGAATGAAAAGCCTCCCGATTAAAAATCGGGACTGGCTGCCCGGGTGCCCAAACCTTTTCCCTATTTTGACCTGTGCAAAGTAATATTTTGATAAGTGAGCGTAAAAAGCACTGACATAAAAAAGCCCCACTTTTCAGCAGGGCCGGTGGTATTCATACTAAATATATTTTTAATATATCTTAAGTTCTTTTAAGAAGTCCATAATGGCCTTATTTACTTCAGTATTTTTATCCGTAGGAAATTTACCATGTAAACCGCCTTCCACAATTATCAATTTTGTTTTTACGCCGGCCTGTTCAAATTTTTTATGAAGTTCAATAGATTGCTGGTACGGCACGGTAGGGTCTGCATTGCCATGCACAATAAAAGTGGGAGGGCTGTTTTTATCAACATAATAAATGGGCGACACAGACTTGGCAAAGGCCTCATCTTTGGCCTTGTCGCCCAACCAATTGGTAGCAGACTTGCTTGTAAGGTTAGGGCCGTAAGCCCAGTCCCAAACATCGGTAATGCCATATTTATCGATGATGGCGGCCACCTTAATGTTTTCAGTGCCTGGGCAGTTCGTGTCGAACAGGTGATTGTTGCCCAACAAACCACCAATCAGCGCTAAATGGCCGCCAGCACTGCCGCCCATGATCACGATTCTATTTATATCAATATTTAAATCTTTTGCATGTTTAATGAGATATATGAGTGCGCAACGGGTGTCCTCCACTGCCGCTGGTGCCGTGGCCTGGGGGGTAAGTCGGTACTCGATATTAGCTACTGCAAAACCCGCTTTGAAAAAAGTATTAAAACCTGTCTGTGATTCTTTGGTGCCATGGTTCCAACCACCGCCGTGTATATTGATAACGAGGGGCGTGGTAGCACTGGACTTTGCTGGAAGATAGATGTCCATTTTGCCTTCCCAATCATTTACCTTGGTATACACTACATTAAGCTGCGATGTAAAACCTGCGGGATAAACAACGGGTTTGATGGTTGTATCTGCTTCCTGACAGACAGCGAAAAGCCTTAGCAGGAGTAGTGTTGACAATAATAATATTTGTTTATTCATGATGTGTAATTAAAAAATAAAAAATCAAAATTAAAATTAAAAAAAAAGTGACCTAGGTGGTAGGTGGGTCTGTTTGTTTATTTAAAAAATACTTAATAGCGTATGTCATCTAGTTAAGAACTTTTGCTTTGTTAAGCTAAACTGTCGAAGTTCGGGTCATTCCCATTGAAGATTGACGCCAGAGTCTTCGACAAGTTCAGGCTAACAGCTCGAGTAGAAAATATATTTTTAATTTTGATTTTTTTACTTTGAAAAATTTAATACCCTGGGTTTTGGTCGATTTTTAACTGCGTATTCGTGTCAATCTCATGTTGTGGAATGGGCAAAATCATGTGGGCATCTGTAACATACGATTGAAGCTCGGCCAAGGTAGGCGTGGGGGCAAGATATTGCGCATAATGCCTAGCGTATTCTTTTGCAAAATGGTTCTTGATAGTCTGCTGTGCGGTGATGGTGGTGAGTGTGGTGTTAAAGCGAATGAGGTCAAACCAACGTTGGTTTTCAAAGGCAAATTCCAAACGGCGTTCATTGCTCAAAGCCTGCTCGAATAACGCCACCGTGTTAACCGTAGCAGGTAGGTTTCCCAAGCCTGTTCGTGCCCGCACTTGGTTAATGTACCCGATGCTGGTGGTACTGTAGCCTTGCGCTTCGGCCATCATCAACAACATATCCGCATAGCGAATAATGGGCCAATCGCTCTCACCATCGCCAGAGATAGTCACAGGATTCAAGAATTTTTTTACATATAATTTAGCTGCCGTACCTGTACCATATACCGCCAAGGATACCGGTCTCCTGGCATCGGTTGCCACATAGGCCGTGTCCAAATCGTTGGTGGGATAATTGTTGCCGAGCCCCGAACCATTGATTACAGCCGAGCCACTGTTCAACGGGCCAAAATCGTTGCCAAAGGTGGATCCGAGGCCCAAGCCACCCGATTTGAAACGCACCGTGAACAGGAGTTCACTATTCATTTCATTGGTGATAGAGAATACATTGGCATAAGTTGCTTGCAAAGAGAAGCCACTATTGGTGATCACGTCCTGCAATTGTGTAACGGCTTCTGGCTTGCGATTGAGCGTGAGGTAAACCTTTGCCAACAAGGCTTTTGCGGCCCAAGCATTGGCTTTGCCAACATTGGCTGCAATGATCTGGCTAAACTTAAGTTGACTTGTATATGTGGTTGCTGCCTTCAGATCCGCTTCTATCAGTTTGTAGATGTCAGCAACGGATGAACGGTTGATTGTTTTAGCATCTGTAGGTGTTAACGGAGCATGCACAAGGAATACACCGCCATATAATCTCACTAAATTAAAATAATGATATCCCCTTATAAACAATAATTCACCTGCCATCTGCTTACGGATAGAATCGGACATTGGGATGTCAATCGACGGAGACATGGTCAAGCTTCCCGCCGCCGGATCGTACGTTACACCCAAACGTTGTAGCAAGATATTGACATTTTTTATATTGTTATAAGTCGTTAACCAATAACTGTAAATGCCGGAATGGGTACTGGCCGGGATGAACATATCGAGATCGCTAAAGTCCCGGTTGCCTGAAGCTGTACTAGCGGGTACGCCCATTTTGGTATTGTCGCTACGCAATTCGGTCAGTTGCCATTCGTATTGCAGTGGTCGTTGTAAACTATTATAGCACCCATTGATACCAGCCTGTACTTCATCGATTGTTTTGAAATAGGTAACGGTACTTAAATTGGATTCCGGCAGTTGGTCGATGATTTTATTGCAACTGCACAAACCAAGCGCCAACAAAATAATGATATATTGAAACGATTTCATGTCTAAGATTTTAAAATATTAAAAATTTACATCCACGCCAAAGAGAAAAGTACGGTTGAGCGGGAAGCTGCCACGTTGGTAGCCATCCACCAAAGGCGTGTTGTAAGGGCCAGTATTGAATCTTGCTTCGGGATTGATACCACGATAATTGGAACCAAAATGATAGAAGAGATTTTGTGCGGAGAAGTAGAACCGCATAGAACCCATATGTACTTTTTGTATCCACTTGGTAGGTAAGGTATAGCCAACCAGCACTTCACGCAAGCTGTAGTACGAAGCATCTTCTACCACATAATCCGTCAGCATCCAATTGAAACCGACTGTGGAGTACGGCGTTTTGCCGTCGCCGGGGAACTTTGGGCTCAACCACCTGTTTGCATTGTAATTTCTGTTATATCTTTTTGTTTCATTATAATTGGGATCACCATTAACGAGCTTGCCTCCTTGAGAACCTTGGAACATGAAGCTGACGTCAAAACCTTTGTAGGTAATATTGTTGGTAATGCCCCAAGTGAAGTCTGGATAAGGATTTCCGATAACAGTTCGGTCGTTTACATCGATTTTGTTATCGCCGTTGAGGTCGACCAGTTTTAGACCGCCGGGTACAAACACGTTGCTCAAGGTGCTGGTAAGTCCCTTCGCCTGCGCCGCGGTAATGTCTGCTTGAGAAAGCCATACGCCATCAGTTTTATACCCAAAATATTGTATCAATGGCGCACCAGGTTTATTCATATATAACTCGGTACGTTCACCTTGGTTCAACAGCAACGCTTCATCGCCCAACTGCAGTACCTTGTTTTTTACATGTGAAATATTGGCAGAGGTAGACCACTTGAAGTTCTTCTTGCGGATGTTGTTAGTGGTTACTTCGAGTTCGATACCATCGTTCTGGATCTTGCCAATATTATTATTGAACTGTGTGATACCGGTAAATGCCAAGGTAGATTGCCTAAGCAAAAGTTTTTCGGTTTTGGATTGATAGACGTCCAAACTAAAAGTAACGGCACTCTTGAAAAGCGACACATCCAAGCCGCCATTGTAGGAGAAGGTCCGCTCCCATGTAATCAAGGGGTTGGCGCCAAGATCCCTACCAGAAACTTGACCCAAAGCCGATGTGCCGTTAGCGGCCCCTGTTGGGTAGTTTGCGGAATACAACAGATCGTAAGGGGCATTCCCAACAATGCGGTTATTGCCCAAGGCACCATAACTACCCCTAAATTTCAGGTCGCTCATCCACTTTACATTGCTGAAGAATTTTTCTTTGCCTGCAGACCAACCGAGTGAAATGGCTGGGAAAGTTCCCCAACGATGACCTTCACCAAAATAAGAACTTCCATCGGCACGAAGACTGGCATTCAATAAATATTTTCCTTTATAAGCATAAGTTACACGGCCCAAGTATGATAGAAGCCCCCAGGTAAAACGGTTGTTATAAGTATTCTCCCGGTCATTATCAACGGTCAGTGCGGTATTCAAGGTAGTAACGTTGTCGCTAGGGTAATCGAGGCCTGTTACTTGGTCAATTTTGGTGCGGTTCTTTTCAGCTGTGTAACCAGCCAATACGGTAAAAGAATGATCGTTTATAGTTTTTGCATAGGTCAATGTATTTTCGGATAATAAATCTATTGTATTGCTATTCATGTAAACACCTTTGTTCACGTCGCCTGCACGGGCAGAGTTTCTTTTGGTAAAATCCAAACCATTGGAAAAAATTACATATGAACTGGCCAAAGTTTTGAAATCGAGTCCTGGCAAGATATTGATGGTCAGTTCTCCGGAGGTCAACAAACGGTAATCGTTCGTAGTAATAGTGCGTGTTTCCATGGCTGACTTGGGCGTGTTGTTGGCCGTGCTAAATGGATCGATGGCCGTGGTGTTCACCCAGTTGCTGCCATCGGGCATCAGGCCTGTGTACACCCTGCCATTGAAGTATCTTGCTTGCGCAAAATCACCAGCTTTCACATCAGGATAAAGTGGGCTTTGTCTTACAAAGGCAGCCGTTGCTTCATTCAAATAAATAGGCAAGTAAGATTGGAAACGAACAAAGTCGATAAAGTTCGTCGATGGCCGTTCCCGCTTGATGTATGAAGGATTCACGTTAAAAGTAAGCTTCACCTTTTTCCCCAACTGAGCATCTATTTTTCCTTTTATATTGAATCTTTCATATTCGCTATGGTACATCATGCCTTGGTCTTTTTGATAGCCACCACTGAAATAATACTTTACGGTTTTAGTGCCTCCCGATGCGCCCAATTGGATGTTCATCACCTGTGCCTTGCGCAACGCCGAAGCCTGCCAATCGGTAGGCACGCCACCCATGATGGTTTGCTCGATCACGTATGCGGCACGTTCGGGGCTGGAAGCAATGGCATTGCCCGTAGGTGGGGTAATGCTGGGGTCGGTTGCTTTTAATGCCGCTTCATCAAACAGCATCTTGGTGTACTCCGTTACCGTCATCATGGGGTATAACTTATATGCATCTTTCTCGCCTATGGAGAACTTGAGACTGTATTTGGGCTTGTCTGCCTTTCCACTTTTGGTGGTGATGAGGATAACGCCATTGGCTCCCCTAGAACCGTAGATGGCTGCCGAAGCTGCGTCTTTCAAGACCTCCACAGATTCTACATCGGCCATATTCACGAAAGCCAACCCATCTGAAGGCTGACCATCCACCACCACAAACGGAGCAGAACTGGCGCCAATAGAACTCAGGCCGCGTATACGAACTTTGGGCTCAGATCCGGCCTCGGAGCTAACGTTCTGTATGGCTACACCAGCTATTTTACCTTGCAATGCCTGATCCAGCCGGGAAGATGGCGTTTCATTCATCTGGTCGTTTTTGTACTTGGCTACTGCACCCGTTACACTTGATCGTTTTTGAGTGCCATACCCAATTACCACCACATCTGCCATGTCTGCCAGCGATGCGGTCATTTTAAGGTCGATTGTTTTTCGACCGCCAATAGCGATGGATTGTGAAGCATAGCCCACATAAGAGAATGTTAGGGAGGTGCTTGCAGCGTTAACGATGATCGTATACGTGCCGTCATCTTTTGTTGGCACCCCGGCCTTCGACTTGTCGGCCCACACGGTTACTCCTTTAAGCGGTTCTCCTGTCGCTTGGTCGGTAACCTTCCCTTTGATAGTTTGTTGTGCGCTGGCCGCATTGCATAGCAAAAAAATGAATGCCGCCATAAAGTAATACAGTTTTTTCATAATGGCTGTTTTAGGTTGTAAAGTCTTTATAAATATAATAAATGAATTCTGAGATATTTGAATTTGTCGCCCGCTAATTTGTCAAGGGTATTTTGGCAAGTCTTGCAGCCTAGCCGCTGGGAAGCAGCCATCAGCAATGGATAAGTCTCTTCTATTTCAAATGGTTTTATTTGTGGCCCCTCCCATGTTTTTTGACCGGCATAATAGGGAAGCAAAGTATCAAATGCCTTTTGGAGGGATTTGCCGCTCGGGCTAGTATAGTTCCAAAAATCAATATTTATCTTTTCTGCCAAGGCGGCAATAGTAAAAAAGGCTTGCACTGCAAACGTAGTGTAATGATAAGATGTGGTCCGTTCCATTTCCAACGGGAACTGTCCTTGGTCGGTCATTTGTTTATCGAGGCGGATTTTTGCATGCTCAACGATTCGTTTTGCCAAATCTGTACTGTCAACAAAAAGCGCCAGGGACAAACGCTGGGCATCGTACCATACGCCATGATTGTTTTGCGCTTTCATCTCGTCCAGTCCCACCTTACTGGTCTGCATCCAATGAAGGAACTGCGAAACCCAAGCCTGCATGCTGTTCTGGTCTGTTTTTGTCCAAGCCTTACTGTCCTTCATTAAGCCAATAGCATCCATCAATTTTATAAAATGCCGAGAGTCTATCAAACCGGCGCCACGGCCATCGTTGGTGCCCTTGATGGCTTGTCCAAAATTTAGGTTTGAGTTCATGCTGGTGGCTGTATCCAAGAACCATACACGAATCAGTTTGGCCGCATGTTCCGCATATTTTTCGTTGCCAGAAAAGTAATATGCCAGTGCCAAAGTGTTGCTTTCTTCGCACAAACGAGGCATGTATTCTTTATCCTTATATTCTTTTACTTCAGGATTCGTTTCCCCATCTTTGCGGAGGTAAGGCAAGCCATTTGGTTTGGAAGGGTCGGGCCAGAAATAAGGCGCTAAGCTCATATAGTCGTGCTTATTGCCGCTTGGTGGATTGTTCTTTTTTTCCATTACGCTAACTGGGCCAAACGATAATGCCTTGTTGGCATCTTCCAACAAGCGCCGAAATGCAGGCATTAACAAGGCGTCATTGTTTTGGATGCGTGCTTTATTCTTGGCCAATACTTTTGCGTCCACAGAAAAAACACTCGGCAGCGATTGCCCCACAACAGCGCTGCCAAAAAAGGTAAAAATAAAGAATAGTAATATCGTATTTTTCATATCTAGTATATCGTTTTTTATTCAGAACAACCCCGTCCAAACCTTGTAGCCAAACCATTTAAGTCAACCTGCACACCCCAACCCCAACTATCAACTACTAACCTTTTTTGAGACAATAAACTTTATACAAAGCCATGAAATCGGTACCATCACTGCGGCCAGTAAAAAAAAGGTCGAGTAATTGGTTTTCGTCATAGCTGGAACCAACCAAGTAATAATGATAGTGCCCACCACGGCCGACGTTCCGCCCATCCCTGCAACCGTCCCAACGTTCTTGCCGTTAAAGTAATCCGATGGTAAAGTCTGTAGGTTATTGATCAAAAACTGGAACCCAAACAGTACTGCGCTAATCAATGTTATGGCCAGGTTGATATTTTCTTTTAAACTATCTAATTTAATTACTATGGTTATTAATGCCAGCAACATGATAACGCAGCCAATGGTAATCGCATTCTTGCGGGCTCGAACCGGAGCAACGCCTTTTTTTATTTGCGCAGATGAAAAGAAGCCGCCTGCCAAGCCGCCAATAGCTGCAAATAGATACGGCAACCATGCAAAGGCACCTACTTGCTTGATATCGAATCCAAACTGTTCTTTTAAAAACGTAGGTAACCAAGTAAGGAACATCCACCAGATAGGGTCGATAAAAAACCGGGAACTGATGATGCCCCAAGTGTTTTTGAATTGCAGCAACTGGCGCCAAGAATAAATATTTCCATCGGTTACAGTATCTTTTTTTATATGCGATTGGTCAAGAATATAATCTTGTTCTTCTTTTGTAATCCATGGATGTTTGTCAGGCGTGGCCTTGTTGATAATCAACCATGGAACCAACCATAACAGGCCTAATGCAGCTATGCCAAGAAAGGTAGCCTGCAAGCCAAACCTTTGAAAAACATAAGCGATAAAGGGTGCCGCCACTACACCGCCCAGCGAAGCGCCAGCACCAAAAATACCCTGTGCAATAGCCCGCTCCTTTGGTGGAAACCATTCCGCATTGCTTTTGGTAGCACCTGGCCAGTTGCCCGCTTCACTAATGCCAAGCATGGAACGAAATATATTAAAAGAAGCTAATGACCTAGCAACTGCATGCAACGCAATAGAAGCGCTCCAAGCAGCAATGGAAATGGCCATGCCCACTCTTGTACCCAATGCATCCATCAATTTCCCTGTAACGGATTGGCCAATGGCGTAAGCGACCATAAAGAACGTGGTGATCAATGCCAATGCATTTTTGCTATCTGCGTCGGCAATCCCAAATTCTTTATAGATATATGGCCACAGATAATTGATGGCACTTCGGTCAATATAGTTTATAACCGTCGCCAGCGCTATCAGGCCCACAATCCACCATCTTAATCCTTTTATTTTCATATGTAAGCCTTTTCGTTATGTACAATCAATTGCTTAAAGCAATATTGGAGATGCCTTTCGCCGCACCGATAACGGTATTGTTCGAGAACACTTTGTTTCCGGATGTAGTTCCATTGCTACCACTCAGTTGTATGTTGATACCATATCCACCAGTATTTACCACACAGTGATTGTTCCTAAATTCGTTATTGTTTCCCCAACCTGCCACCGCACAATGCACTTGGTATCCATCTTTGAAAATGTTGCCACCCGGATTTGTTCCATGGTTGTTTTCAATCATATAATTGTTTCCTTTCACATCGATCCAGCTATCACCGCTGTTGGCACCCGTAATGCCCGCAGAATCGAATGTGTTATCTTGGATAATGCCGCCAGTTGTTCCCTCCTTTACATCTATTGCTTCGGCGGCTACGTTTGGACCAATTTTGTTTGAAAAAATTACATTTGAGTCACACCGGTCTGGGCCGCCATTGCTGTGTTGTAGCCAATTGTTTTTGGCAGAGCCGATATAGATTCCTTCTCCAAAATCCGCTGTTTTGAGCCCTGTTTGGCTGATGTCGCAATGCTGCACGGTATTGTGGCAACTAAACTTTCGGAGATGGATAGCTTCTTCACCAATATTGAAGACTCTTAATCCATCAACGTTTGTCTTTTGTACACCATCCATCATTAATCCTTTAAGTCCATTGGTTAGTGTAAAACCTTTCAATATCCAGTAATTTGATTGTAGATATAATACATAACCCGTATTTGTGTTTTCTGCATCTAAAATGGCATTACGGCTCCCTTGTAACATAATCGGCAAAAGTGGGGTTCCGTTTTTGCCTGCGGCAATAACAAATTTTCCTTTGTAAGTGCCATCGGCTAAATTGATTTCGTCTCCAGCTTTCGCGTTATCCAAGGCCTCTTTCAGTTCTTGCGAACTGCTGACGGATATTACCCGCAAAGGCTTTGCTGGCCTGTCTTTTTGCAAAGTTTGGGATAGGCTTTTCTCAAGGCAAGCAAGCGTAAGCAACGCAAGCAATATAAAAAATATGTAATGATTTTGTTTCATCATTGTTTATTGTGGGTCGTTACAAAGTCCTCCCGCATAGGGCTGAACACATCTATCAAAACGCCAGCGGCCAAGCATACGGCACCATGGAGTACATTAGGCGGGATGTAAAATGCATCGCCGCCTTTTAGTATTTTCTTTTCGCCATTTATTTCCACTTCAAATGTGCCGCTTTCAACATGTGTTATCTGTGTGTGATGATGTTGATGCACTACGCCGATGCCACCTGTTTCAAACGATACCTTTACTACCATCAGCCGTTCGTCATAACTCATGATTTTCCTTTTCATGCCAGGAGCCACTATCTCCCAATCTATATCATTGTTATATACAAATGTTTTTACATGGTCAATAGTGTCTATCATATTCTTTAGAATTTATGGTTCAATGTTTTGATTTCATAATTTATTTCCGTTCCAAAAAATGGCGTATGGGCCTGTCCATTTCATATTGCTTTCGGTATGCACGGTCGTTGGCGACGTATCCTTGTTCGCTTGGGCAACCACCAATTTTTTTCCGTTGAGATGTATGCTCGCCACGGTAAATGCCTCATTATCCTGTAACAGTTCCATGTTTTTTATGGCCGAATAAGAACCAGACGAAATTTCTGTAATCGGATCAAGGTTGCCATGCACTTCAAGCACATTCAAAAATAATTGCTGCCTTCCTTTTTTGCGAATAATATAGGCAGGCTCCCTTCTCAGGTTGAAATTTGGATCATTGGCGCCAATGCGTGTAAAAAAGATATCAGCACTTCCATTTATTAATGAGGAGATACTGTAATACGTCTTGTCATTCAAAAAAGTGAATTGGGCCAAGGTATCTTTCACGGTTGCTTCTGCCTCTTTCCACAGAAACTGGTAGCCATTTTTTTTGCCGAAAGGCACTAATTGTTTGGTATCTGCTCGATAGGGAAAATTGGTGCTGATAAGATTTCCATTATACTGGAATGGGAGGTCATATTGATGCTCTTCCGTTGATGTCGCATGAAATATATCGACAATCAATTTTTTGCCATCTGGCAATTGTAATGAATAAATATTTCTTTGCAAATACACACCTGTGTAAGCATGATCTTCTTTAGCAGCCACTACTTGCATCGATGGGTTATTTAGGTCACTAAATAATTTCTCTGCATGATTTTTTTCCGCAATATTTTCGTCACCATCAAACTGACACTTTTCGTCTACAACCATGGTGTTATGCGCTATTGTTTGCACAGCATAGTTTTTGTTTTCTGGTAAATATCTACCTCCATATTTTTGTTCTACCCCAACAAACCTAGCAGAACCGTAATCAGTAAATATTTCATTTCCTTTATCAAAGAAATTGATGTTCAGTTTGTCAAAATGACCATGTGAAAGTCCATGTGAGGTGTACTTGAAAATCAGCGTAGATAAATCTTTCCCCTGCCCATTCCTGAGCAAGCTTATGCCGCCTTCATCACCTTTAACACCATCTGTATATTCTATCGTTTTGTATGGATAATATTCTGATATGTTTTTCGTAGAAGCAATGGCCGCTGCAATAGAAGCCCCGCCCTTGTTGATTAAAACTTTTCCTTGTTTTTGTGCGACAGTCATAAGCCCGTTGTCTTTTCCATACATATCCCAAGCAATATCCACGGCGGTTACCAATTCATTGGACGTATAATCTTTGTCTTTTATGTCATCATTCATGGGGAAGAACCTGCCGTCTATATTTGTTTGTTGCAGGCCCGCTAATAATGCCTTTTTTAAAATATTATTTCGATGTTGGAATACGTGCAAAGAGGGGCGAGCATGTTCTAATGCATTTGCGAAGAGATAATAAGGTAGAATGGCATAACGTACATAATAGGGCCCTTCCGTGTAATAGCCGTCAGGGGAAAACAGACCATCCATTTGTGCGATGAATCCACTTTTTCCTTTTTTATCTGTGCCATACAAGGCCATGTCTATATAGTCTTTGTTGTTTGTGGCAATGCCCACAATGCCTACGCCAGCACAGGCCCATACACCGTGGTTATGTATGAGGTCGAACCAAGTTTGTAGGTCGTGGGTTATGAAATATACTTCAGGTTTAAAAGCTCCATCCTCAATTGTTTTTCGTTCCGAAACACTCAAGGAATTATAGATCAAATCGTAAGCCATGCCGGTGTACACGAGCCAATTTGCATCATTGAGCGCTTGCCAAAACAAGTGGCCTGGTGAACTGCTGGTAGCTTGTGGGTGGTTTTTTAATGTTGGATTTAGCGTGGCGTATTTCAATAGGATATCCTTCACCAATTTGGCATATTTTACATTACCGGTTACATTGTATAATATGCCGCTATTGAACATCAGCATGTAGTTGTTTTTATGTCTATCATGCGTATAACCACCCGCAGGGTCTTTGGGAAATGGTACATCTATATCCGTTCCCAAAGCTTTATCTACTTCATCTTTTACCTCCTGGTAAGAGCCACTAAGCAAGGGGTATTTTGCGATGCTGGTTTTTAATATTGCCACTTCTGCCTTGGTAAAAAAGGTAATAGGATGTTGCGCATGACTGCATAGGGCAAACAAGCAAGCGAACATGGTATAGAGCAATCTAATCATTCAAAACTTTATTTATGCAAAATAACTTCCGCCATTAATTTCTACGCTTTCTCCATTAATAAAAGACGAAGCATCACTGGCAAGATACACTACCAAATCCCCTACTTCACTTGCATTTCCTTCGCGGCGTAGGGGTGTGGAGGCTGCTACGTTCGTCCTAATTTCGGGCTTGGTAAACATGTCATGAAAAGTGGTGTTGATCATGCCTGGTGAAACACAATTTACACGGATTCCCTTAGGCCCCAGCTCCTTTGCCAACCCACGTGTGAGTGTTAGTACACCTCCCTTTGCAGTTGCGTATGCCAGTGCCCCACCACCGCCGCCGTCACGTGCTGCCTGCGATGCAAAGTTAACAATGGCGCCACCTTCCGTAATATATGGAACAGTAGCCCGCGTAACCAAATAAGCACTTTTCAAATTTACGTTCATAACAGAATCCCAAAATTCTTCATCCAGTTCCAATAGTGGTTTACGACCCATGATACCTCCCGCCACATTTACCAGAACATGTATCACGTCGCCAAAATTTTCTATACAAGCAGCTACCACTTTTTTTACATCCTCTGCTTTTGTCATGTCGCCTTGTACAATGATTGCCTCGCCACCACTTTCTTTTACGAGTTGCAATGTTTCTTCGGCCAACACTTTATTGCCAAAATAATTGATACAAACCTTTACGCCAGCTTGTGCGAGTTTTAGGGAAACTTGCCTGCCGATATCTCTTGCACCGCCAGTTACGATTGCTACTTTTCCTTTCATCGAATATTATTTTTATTAATGTTTTTAAGCAAGAATCCAAATGGACATTGACAAGGCCAATAGCTACCTGGCCGCATCGAAAATTAGCAAGCTTTATCGTGGTTAATTCTTGACTCTTGTTTTGTGAGTGTAATATTAGTTGGAAATAAACGATAGCAACCTATTCCTCGCATTTCAAAATTTCTAAATATTTAGCAGAAAGATTGAATGAAATGATAGGAAGTTGATAGAAATTCTCATGGTTGATAAAAAATGTTTTCGAGAACGTTACCGGAAACGTTTCCGGTAATCCCGAAGATTTCTTTGCCTTAGCTTTACCTAAATTACTTGCCAGCATGGACAAACCGGCCACGATAAAAGATATTGCCCGGATATTGAAAGTATCCATTTCGACTGTTTCGAGGGCGCTCCGAAATGCTTCGGATGTGAGCCAAGAAACCAAACAGGCCGTGCAAAAATTGTCCGATGAACTAAATTATCAACCTAACAAATTCGCCTTAAGCCTCCAGCAAAAACAAACGCATACCATCGGCGTCATCGTCCCGAACCTTGATTATGTATTGGCAACCATGGTGAAGGGAATTGATGAAGCTGCACTAGAAGCTGGTTACACAGTAATGGTTTGTCAAAGCAATGAATCGTTTGGTAGAGAAATGGTGAATACCAGAAGAGTGTCGGATAGTTTGGTGGATGGTTTTATTATTTCTGTTTCCAGCGAGACAAAAGTTTTTGACCATTTTAAAAAGATCCAAGAAAAGAAAATACCGATGGTCGTATTCGATCGGTATACGCCAGACTTGGTAGCGCCTTGCGTTCGTTTGGATAATAAGGATGGATTGATGCAATCTACTGAACATTTAATTGAACAAGGATATAGAAGAATTGCCATATTAGCTGGCCCCAAAAACTTGGAAATCAGTAACCATCGGCTAGCTGGGTATATAGCAGCTTTAAAGAAAAATAAAATAAAGGTCGATCAGGATTTGATTATCCATTGTGATTTTAATCAAGACTATGCTTACGTGGCCACGCAAGAATTATTGTCCATGAAAAAGCGGCCCGATGCCATCTGCACCATCAGCGATCGGATGGCCATTGGCGCTATGCTCGCCATTAAAGAAAGAGGATTGAAAATGCCGCAGGATATTGGCTTGGTTGGTTTTAACAACGAGCCGATGATGAGTTTGTTGAGTCCAAGTATATCCAGCGTGGAGCAGCCTGCTTTTGAAATGGGCAAGGTAGCCGCCAAACTCTTTATCGAGATGATGCACAACAATGAGGATATGAGCCAAGTGGAGGAGATCCTAAAACCTAAATTGATGATCAGGGAATCATCGCAAAGACTACCGAATAAAAGTATACGAATAAAATAAATACATATGAAACGATTGCTTTTTTTCGCCTGCTATTTTATGTTGGCGATAGCTGCCTGCGCAGAAACCATTACCGTTAAAAATTTGCAAGAACTCAAACAAGCGAACAAGAATGCCAAACAGGGCGACATTATTCTGTTGCAGAATGGGGAATGGAGCGATGTCGACATTTCCCTCGATTGTGTGGGAACCAGCGAGCGCCCTATCACCTTTAAAGCACAAACAGTTGGTCAAGTTAAGATAATCGGTAACTCCAAACTTAGGCTGGGCGGGTCTTTCATCATCATTGATGGATTATATTTTACAAATGGATTTGCCGGCAGTAATGCGGTAATCGATTTCCGCATCAATAAAGACAAGTTGGCAAATGATTGTCGCATCACGAATTGTGTGATCAATGATTTCAATAACCCGAAGCGGATGGATGAGAATTACTGGGTGTCTTTATCCGGCAAACGCAACCGGATAGACCATTGCACTTTTCAAGGAAAAAAAAACATGGGCGTGTTGATGGCCGTTATATTGGATGATGATAGAAGTCGGGAGAACTTCCATAAAGTAGATCATAACTATTTTGGAACGCGGCTCCCATTGGCCTCCAACTCTGGAGAAATCATTCGGATTGGCCTATCACAACATTGCGAATTCAATAGCAATACACAGATAACCGACAATTTTTTTGAACATTGCGACGGGGAAACGGAAATTATATCCATTAAATCTTGTAGTAATATAGTTCGCAATAATTTGTTTAAAGAATGCCAAGGCGGAGTAGTATTGAGGCACGGCAATTATAATACGGTAGAGAATAATATCTTTTTAGGCAATGGAAAAGAAGGCACCGGTGGCGTACGTATTATTAACAAAGGCCAATGGGTGGTAAACAATCTTTTTTATAAGTGCCGTGGAACTGGTTTCCGGTCGCCGCTATCGGTAATGAACGGTGTGCCGAATTCGCCTGCCTTTAGGTATGTTGCCGTTACGGACGCCGTGGTAGCGAACAACAGTTTTGTTGATTGTACGCCCATCAGCCTATGTGAAGGAAGCGATACCGAACGTTCCGTAACACCTAACCGGGTTTCTTTTCAGAACAATATTTTTTATAATACCAAAGATGTGAAAATCTACCATGCATACGATGATATCAGCGGTATTAGTTTTATGACCAACGTAGTGGACGCATATATCAAACAGCCGCTGGCAAAGGGTTTCATCAAATCCAATATCTCCAGCACCGTTGCCAATGGCATTGTTTTTCCTGCCGTTTCATTGCAGAGCCGGTTTAATGACTCGTTGATAACAGAAAGCAAACAACGTATGGCGGGCCAACTTTCCAACGAAGCGGGATATAAAGATGCAAAACGATTTGCTGCTATAAAAAATAATGCGATGAATGATTGTGGAGCATTATGGTTTAAAAAAATAAATAATAACAGGTATGTAAAGCCTCGAGTTTTAGAGGCTAACGATGGTGCCTCACTAACTGCTGCTTTATCCACCAAAAGCAGCATGCCGTTAATCATTAAATTAGCCGGTAATTCGTATCAGTTTGATAATCCAATATTGATTGAAGGTGAGGTATCACTTGCTTCCTCTAGCAGCAATGCAATTAAATTTATATCATCTTCATCGCCATATATGTTTCAAATTAAGGGAGGAAGTAGTCTTGCATTAAATAATATGCATATTAATTTGAGTGATATGAAAGCTGATAAGTTCATAACCTCTGATGTGAACGGCAGCAGTGGGCACAGCGAACTCGTCATCAAACATTGTGACATTACAGATGCAACTTGCGACGTATTTTATGCAGCAAAATCCACTATGTTGGATTCGGTTATAATTAGCAATTCAAGTTTTTCTAATATCCACGGCACTGTTTTTAATTTTAATAATGAAGACGATAAAAAGGGCTACTACAATGTTGAACATTTAAAAATCAATGATTGTAAATTTTCTAATATACATGGCCAATTACTAGGATTGTTGCGTGGCGGAAACGATGAAAGCACCATGGGGCCACTGTTGCAATTTACCAACAATGTAATTTCAGAGGCCAGTTCACCGGATGTTGCATTGATTCGGCTCAATGGAACGCAACGGTCGTTCATAACTGGTAACACTTTTAAAAATGCCGCCAAAGGCAATACGCTTCTAGAATACATAGATGCCGTGAGAGCTATGCATGTATTGTCGAAAAATGAGTGCAATCAAGCCGGCGCTATTGTCAAAAATAAATTTGTAGAAATAGCAGATAACAAAGGTTTTTAGTGATTTATTTTCAACGTTTA
>Ga0247739_10000276_pt1 | contig 17888 bp, 12 predicted proteins | sample UWRJL058202B2_FD_180943 | JGI IMG/M metagenome (GOLD analysis project Ga0247739, IMG submission 180943) | Plant litter microbial communities from Arlington Agricultural Research Station in Wisconsin, United States - UWRJ-L058-202B-2 | ecosystem: Environmental > Terrestrial > Plant litter >...
GTACAGGCATATTTTCCTGGGTATGGGTGGATAGATTTTGATACCACCGTGCCGAACCGTGAGCAGCAAGAAGCGCCACAACCAGACGAAACACCGCCACTGACCATGGACAGGGCGTGGTTGGTAGCCAACGGTAAAGTAATGAGTTTAGATACCGCCAAACGCACCATGCGTATCAGCATGAGCAAGATGGTTTATTGGGATGACCCTTACGACCTTACGCATAACGTACCAGTAAACTTGGATGTAAAAGTGGCGAAGTTTACGAAGGACACAGGCATTGCCAGTATGAGCGATGTAAAGGTTGGCAACGAAGTAGTAGCGGTGAGTTATGCCGAAGCTTTCAAAAAACTGCCTCCCCGGGAAGGTGATAGCACTATGGGCATCATTAGTCGTTTCCCTGACCCGGCGCCGATTGACGAGGTAAAAATAATGGCCAGCGAAGAAGAGAAAAAAGACGAACCTAAAGAAGTGGTAGACAATACGCCATTCAATTGGCAACGCGGTTTTTGGATCTTGGTGGGAAGTGTAGGACTTATACTGCTGTTGGTGTTTTCAACGCCATGGCTCATTTTCCGTTACCTGCATGCCAAAGCAACGTCCCAATCGGGTGATGTAAAACAAAAGGCGTATAACAAATTTATGGCGGCTACTTATTATTTAAATCAAGTTGGATATAATCGGGGTGACAAAACCACTTTACAATTTGCAAAAGAAATAGTAGACCCAACGTTCAAAACACAATTTGCCACTTTCATGAATACCTATCTTAAAACCAAGTACAGTAGCCAACCATTGGATACGTACGATGAGAAAGTGGTAGGTATGTTCTATCCAAGAATTTGGCAAGAGGTAAGTACGAAAATACCGTTCAAAACCAGGTTCGCAAGATTCTTGAATGTTTATCGCACCATCAGTTTCTTTGTGAAGCCGAAGCTTAAATAGAGAATAGGGTTGTCAGCCTGAGCTTGTCGAAGGCTGACAACTTATCACTTACAACTTATCACTTACAACTCATAACTTATCACTTACAACTCATAACTTATCACTTACAATAAAACGAAGCACATTAACATGGAACAAACCATCAATACCGAACAGGCACTTACCAACATTCAACGACTAACGGACAATATCGAAAAAGTTATACGCGGCAAGCGCAATCAAATTCAATACATCTTGACGGCGCTGCTCGCAAAGGGGCATATTTTGATGGAAGACAATCCAGGCACTGGTAAAACAGTAATGGCCAAAACCCTTGCCCAGAGCATTTCTTCGAGCATTCATCAAGGTGGGGCCAATTTCAAAAGGGTGCAGTTTACGCCAGATCTTTTGCCAATGGATTTGATTGGTTCCCACATTTTTGATGATGTTCAAAAAGAATTCATCTTTAAAAAAGGACCGTTGTTCTGTAACGTGCTGTTGGCGGATGAAATTAACCGTGCTTCTCCCAAAGTACAATCTGCTTTGCTTGAATGTATGGCGGAACAACAGATCACCATGGGCGACATTACTTATAAGTTAGAAAAACTATTCTTTTCTATTGCCACACAGAACCCGATAGAAATGGAAGGTACTTATCCCCTACCTGCGGCTCAATTGGATCGCTTTTTTATCAAGATTATTTTTGGGTATGTGGATGAACAAACAGAATTGGAGATTTACAAAAACTACCTCGGCATTGCCCATAATCTGGAACACATCGAGCAGGTTTTAAGTATGGAAGAAATTATCCATTTACAGAACGAAACCGAAAAAGTACATATTCACGACGAGATCATCACAGCTGTTCGAAACATTGTTTGGGCTACCCGTAAAACACCAGATATTATCCTTGGCGCTTCCACCCGTAGTGGTATTACGTTCTTAAAATGTTTAAAAGCTTTTGCATTGGTTAACGGCCGCACGTATGTTACCGAAGATGATATCCAACAATTAACAGCGCCCGTAATGGAACATCGCTTGATTTTTAGAAACAAAGATGCCAAAGCAAATGCCTTAAAGAAAATTTTGGATGTGGAAATGGATCGGTTGAACAAATTGAAATTGAGCGTGAAATAGTATTTAGTACTGAGTAGTTAGTATGTAGTAGTTAGTATGTAGTAGTTAGTATGGAAACAAAGCCAATTTCAAGGGTCATATTCAAAAATGGATGAAATAAGACCGTACTAAGTAGAAGCCTTTTATACCCAAACCGAAATAATGAATTTTAGACTTTTCATATTATTTTTTTCTTGTGCACTTTGTTTTGCCAACGTTACGCAGGCTCAAAGCCCTGCTGCCCGTTACGAGATAGATGCCAAGCGAAACGGCGTATCACCAACGGATAAGGATGCACTACCTAGAGGGGTGGAATTTATCCGGCTGGATAGCACCTATTACGTTGGCTGGATGTATACCGGCATGTACAAATACGACCGAGCAGCCGATTATGCTGGCTATCGCAATTGTGTTCCCGACCTGTTGAAGGCATTTGTATTGTTAGAAAAAGATTTCAAAGGCATCTTGGTCAATCTGTATAGCTCGCCTGTTTTTTACATACAAAACAATGCGAAGTACAACGATTACATGGTGCTTGCAAGAACTTTGAGAGATACCTATGAAAACATCGACATGCCCGATAGTAGCATGTGGGTGCTTGATCAACTTGCAAAAAAGAATTTTCGGCGAGACTTCTTCGGGGTGTATCAATACAAGGCATGGACCGTGCACAGAAACCGTTTTTTTACTAGTAAAGAACATAAATGGCTAAAGAACACGGTAGAAGAAAATGAAAAGCTGGCGCTTGATTATTGCTATATGGGCTTGGCAAATATCCGCAGGAACAAGGCGGCGAACGACCCTTGGTTTGGCCCCACGCACGACCAGATGGATAATCAGTTTGTGTACCACTACCTTGCATTATTGCAGTGTTATGTAAAAAATTATGACAGTAGCGAATACTATTACAACAAATTAAAAGTGGGTGGCTTTATCAGCTGGAACAACTATGGCGGCATGAAAAGCGAGATTGGGGAATTTAAAGAAAGCGAAGAAAATTTTAGCAAGGACAAATACAAATACGGCGATCAGAAATTTTTGCGTGAACCTTTTTATTACATCCCCACTTTAAGGATTTATGCGGGTGATCCGAAAGAAGCGATGAAACTGGCTTCTGAGGCTATCACCGAATCAAATTCAACACCGGGATTTGGTTGGTACAATCTGGCACTGGCACGTGGCTATTTGTATGATGGACAATTGGACAGCGCCGACCTTACCATTGAAAAAGCAAAAGAGTTTAAAGAAATCCATATTGGCACCACGCTTACGCAATCGCAATACGATTTTACCGTGGGCTTGCTTCGTTTAACCTGGTACAATATGAAAATAAGCCAGCTCAAATTTTTGAACAAAGACTGGTGGTATTCTCCTTCTTTGTTGTATCAGTTAGCGGTTTTAACGGTCAATAAATATACCCATCAATATATTATGGCTACCAAACTGGCGGCAAATCCAGAGCGTGACCGTATTGTATATGAATTATTTTGTGCTGAAGGAACTACCACCTTTGACGAAGCTTGGTTCTTGCTGAAAGATTTCAGTACCGGTTTCTTCATCAAGAAAATGCAGAACTACATTGAAACAGACAAACGCAAGAACATCATCCGATACTTCCAGTTATTTAAAAGCGAACTGGAGTGGAAAGATGGGGATGAAAAGAAAGCGACTGCTGATTATGAGAATTTATTAAATACGACTATTCTTGATACTTCTCATGAAAAATTGTTTTTGGCACGTATGTACGAGGGCTTGGCAAAAGGGTACGACTATGCAAACGACAACAAAAAACGTGATTTCTACACCAATCTGATGTACGAACATTTTCCGCAGTTGGTGCCTTATAGTGGCCTATCAGTAAAGGTTAAATTAACCGTTACCGGTGATGATGACGAAGACACCAAGAAGGCAATTAAAGAATTAAAAAAATGTAATATTGAATTTGTGGACCAAGCCGATGACAATACTTTGAGTGCCGTAATATCGATTCAGAAGAAAGGCATCAAACACCAGGTAACCGTAACCTCGTCCAGCGCCAACAATAAAAAGACCTTTCAAGGGGATCGGAACATTTTCTTTTTTGTGAAACCCGAAGGGGCTGGCCAAGAAATGGCAAGACGTATTTTTGGCAGTAGCGGTGCCCTTGAAATCGAACCTCCGGCAGAGCCAGAAAAGAAAATCTGATAGATTGTATATAAAAAATACCCGACTAATGAGTCGGGCTTTTTTTTGTTTTTGATTCAGGGCTTGGGTTTAAAATAAAGTATATACTATTTTCTGTTTATTTAACCATCTTGCTACAAAAATTCCTTTAACAAAACTGCCATATTTATTCCGCCAGTTGTAGCAACACTCCGGCAGCTACGGTTACTTGTCCGCCTTGCTCTGCTTTAAGGGATTGTAAAGTGGTATTGTTGCTGATGGTAATATTATGCCGAACGATAACGATGCTACCAACTGGCGGCACAACATTGCCACACCAAGATGCTGGGTTGTTAAAGTCGCCATTGGCTGAAGTAACATAGGGTAAGCCGGCATTCGGAGCCGAAGCACAAGTTGGGTTCCAAAAAACGATGCCGTTGGCGGTTGCAATCAGCAGGCATTTGCGCAAGGTGTCTACACAAATGGCACGAACATTATTGTGGGGTAATCCATTGGCCATGGTGTAGCGTTTATAGCTGCTATCATTTGTAAGTGAGCCGCCTTTGTAAATAATCAGTCCACTATCTGTCCCAATGTACACGTTGCCTTTTTGGTCGCCCACAATCGCATTGGCATTTACTTTAGCCAAGGCCGGAATGATTTTGGGATCCGTAATGGCAAACCAGTTAGTACCATCATTCACCACAAAACCGCCGCCCCACAAACCAATCCATTTTCTGTTGCTTTTATCAAAATAAATAGATCGAGCATCAAAGTTGGCCGACGTAAAAATGCTAGGATAGGTGGAGTTATCGATGATGCCGATGAGATTGTTAGTAACTGCTTCATACTGTAAAATCTGCGTTTTGCTGTTGTTAGAAGGGGCGATGGCCCAAACCTGTGCAGCATTTCCACCCACGGCATTAATGGTCTGTGTAGTGGTAGCCACATTCAAACCTTGGCGGATAGTGACGAATCGTGGAGCGGCGGCATTAAATCCCCTACCTACTCCTCCGTTGCTAGAAGTGCCGCCTGTAACATTAGCCGCATTCGCCGTCCACACCAACGGGTTTGTTCCGGTTTGAAATCGACTCGTATCAATGAACAGTCCCCGTGCATAACGAGAAGGCAAACCGTCCGATGCAGAATAGTACATGTCCGCTGGCACCGCAGGAAATGTAGTGTCGGGGAAATAATTGAGCCCGCCGGTTTGTGCCGTAGTACCGCTTGCTGTACGTCCAGCCTGCGCTACCCAAATGCCTCCTTTTTGGTCTGCTTTTATATCCCAAACCAGGTTATCGTTATAGCCAGCAAATTTCGACCATTCATGTCCATCATACCTGTAAATGCCCTGCCTGCTGGTGCCTGCCCACACGTAACCGCCTTTGCCCACGCCAATGGCATAAAAGTCGTTGGTAGTAAATGCTGGAGAAGTACACATGTAAAAATATTCATTGGGTTTTGGCGGAACGGCTCCTTTATTATCAGGATCGATCAACATGGAACGAGTACCTAGATCCAGGGAGGCCAACATGCGGAGTGCTTGCTTTTTTGTAAACATTGTAAGTGCCTGGTCATCTGAATAGTCCATAAAATTTTGGTAGTTGATACCAGGCGCAACGTCCGAACAGCTATCTAACAACAAACCGACTGGCTTACCCGATGTGGAAACTTTTTGCAAGGGGGTATCATCCACCTCATCGTCTTGATCGCACAAGTCTTCATCGCCCCAAATATGCCTTAAGAAAAAAAAGTGACCCACTTCATGCACCAGTGTGCGTCCCTCGGTAAAAGCATTGCCATCTAGCGAAAACGTTTTTTTGCCGATCACGACACCTTGCTCATTGGCAGGTTTCGAGCCATCGGGAAAAGTAGCGACTCCCAAAAAAGGACCTCTTGGTTCCGGCCCAAAGGTTCCTACCCAAATATTTAAGTATTTGCTATTATAACTTTCCCACATATCGATACCACCGGAGGAATTATGTTTGATGTTGCCAACGGTGGCCAAGGTTACCGTAAGATTAGATACCGTACGAGTGATACCGGTGGTAGCACAGCCTTCCGGAGTGCGTTGCGCCATTACAAATCTAAATTTGGTACGGCCCCGCCTTGTATAAAATAGTGGCGCATTTGTTGAGTCATCATTAAATCCCTGAAAATCTTCGTTCAACCGTGCCAACTGTATTTCAATGAGGGCATCATCGATGCTATTTGGATTGGGATCAACAATGTGGAAAACCACAGGAATTTCATATTCTACGTTTCCATCTGCAGTAATGCGAGCCGATAAACTCTGTTCTTTCTGCTTGAGCTGCGCTTCTATTTCTCGGTAACGTTGTAATTTTTTCGGATCAGACTTAAGTTCATTCCAATCCGTTTCAACCCCACATCTTCGTTGCTGTTTTTGTGTGGGTTGTGCTTGTAAAATAAAAGCTGCTGCCATTACAGCAAACAATATGGCTGTGCGTGTGATGAAGCCTGATAAGGAAAAATGTGTAAGAGATGGCATTAGGGTATGTTTTGAATTGTTGGATTGGGCATTAGGTATGACGAGAATGAGCTGATCAGTTATACAAAAATCAAAGTTGTGAGTGGTTTTGTGGCTAACTAATTATAGCTATACTTCTTAAAGTTTTAAAACGTGGATATTTTTTTTGGGGCACCCGGTCAGCCAGTCCCGATTTTTTCGGGAGGTTTGCCATTCCAGGTCTTCCACCACGGCGAGACCGATAAAAAATCAAATTTCGCAAGGCAAAACCGTACGGCGGTTGGAGCAAGTCCTGATTTTCGGGAGGCTTTTCCCGGAAACTCATCCCGACATTTCGGGAATCTCTGGTGTGGCTTCGCAGTAAGCATTATCGTTTGCAGTCATTCTCTCATTTTTGAACTTTGCTTACCTATGAAAAAACGAGGGATGATAATAACATCTCAAACAACTGCCTTACCGGTACTACTACTTGAGAAAACGCCTATTTCGAACAAAGCACATTGGCTAAAAACACGCACATTTGCGGCATGGCCAATAAGGGTACTATCTATTTTACTGTAACCAACGACCTCACCTACGACCAGCGCATGCAACGAATATGCAGCACGATGGCCGAAGCTGGTTACGATGTTACGCTAGTAGGTCGAAAAATGAAAGGTTCAATTCCTTTGAAAGACTTGGGCTTCAAGCAAAAACGATTGTCGTTGTGGTTCCAAAATGGAAAGATTTTCTACATCACTTATAACCTTCGGCTTTTTTTTTATCTCCTATTTAAAAAAATGGACATTGTTTGCGCCATCGATTTAGACACTATTTTGCCCTGTCTTTATGTTTCCAAAATAAAAGGAATCAAGCGTGTATATGATGCGCATGAGTTGTTTACGGAGCTAAAAGAAGTGATGAGCCGGCCAAAAATCCATCAGTTCTGGATGTGGGTAGAAAAAACGGCGGTACCGCAATTTCCAAAAGGGTATACGGTCAATCAGTTTATTGTAGATGAATTGGCTAGACGATATCAGGTTACCTATCAAGTAGTAAGAAACCTACCCGTTCGAACCACCAGCAGTCAAAAAGCTATAGAAGCAAAAAAATCAGCTTTAGAAATTATTCCTGATGGCAAATTTTTTTTGTACCAAGGCGCCGTAAACGAAGGCCGCAGTTTTGAGACGTTGATACCCGCCATGCAATATGTAGAGGCTACGCTTGTAATAGCTGGGAATGGAAATTTTATGGAGGAAGTACAAAGGCTGATCAAGCTGCATCAGGTGGAAAAGAAAGTGATTTGTCTTGGTGCCTTGCCGCCAGATGAATTAAGGGCTTTAACGCCTAGGGCCTATTACGGACTTACGCTTTTTGAGCGTACCGGCCTTAATCAACTCTATTCATTGGCCAACCGTTTTTTCGATTACATACAGGCTGGCATACCGCAAATTTGCGTGGCCTATCCTGAATACGTAGCTATCAACCAACAATACAATATTGCACATTTGGTGACCGACCTTTCTCCAGAAGCAATCGCCAACACAATGAACAATTTGCTGGCAAACGATGTTCTATACACAGAATTGAAAGCCAATGCAACACTTGCTGCGGACAAATTATGTTGGGAAAACGAAAAAGTAAAACTGATAGAATTCTATAAAGAAATGTGTTAACATTTCTATTTCAATGATATAATTAAAAATGCTTTCGGAAAAACATTTACATATCGTTTGCTTGGATGTTCCTTTTCCAGTTGATTACGGAGGCGTATTTGATTTATTTTATAAAATAAAATCCTTAAGTAATCAAGGTATAAAAATACACTTGCATTGTTTTGAATACGGCCGTGGAGAACAAGCCGAGTTGAATAAATATTGTACAGAAGTAATATATTATCCACGACTACAAGGACATAATGGATTTTCTTTTACGCTACCATATATTGTTGCAAGCCGTGCCCATAAAGACTTACTAACAAACTTGATGAAAGACGAACATCCTGTTTTGTTAGAAGGCATCCATTGTACACATTTTTTACATAGTGGAGAATTGAAAGATAAAAAGGTTTTTGTTCGCCTGCACAATGTGGAACACCAGTACTATGGCCAGTTGCACGAGGCTTCCACTTCGTTAGTGAAAAAGATGTACTACCAATGGGAAAGCAAGCAACTGAAAAAATACGAGGCCGGCCTTAAGGACAAAGCAACCTTTTGGACAGTGAATGAAAAAGATAGGCAATCTTTTATAAACGATTTTCAGTATACAAATATCGAAAATTTACCACCATTCATGCCTGAGTACAAAACCCGATGGAATGGCGAAAAAGGTAATTATTGTTTGTACCATGGAAACCTTTCTGTTGCCGAAAATGAGAAAGCAGCAATTTGGCTGATTGAAAACATTTTCGACGATATGGAAATTCCATTCGTGCTTGCGGGAAAGAAACCATCTGAGCATTTAAAAAACATAATATCCAACGCAAAAAATATATGTTTGATAGAAGACCCCGATGAAGCTGCCATGCAAGAGCTTATCAAGAAAGCCCAGGTAAATATCTTACCATCTTTTAATAGTACCGGCATCAAACTAAAACTCATCAATGCATTGTTCAACGGCCGCCACTGTTTAGTAAATACTGCTGGCGTGGAAGGTACCAACCTCGAATGCTGCTGCACCATTGCGAATAGCACAGAGGCCATGAAGGAAAATTTGCTAAAGCTTTACGACCAGTGTTATACCATGTACCAGTTCGAACACCGGCAAGAACATTTACGAAGTATTTTTGACAACACAACAAATGCAAAAAAAATGATTGGTTGGATTTGGGGAGAAGAATTAAAAAGTAAAAATTAAAAAATCAAAAATGCTATGACTGAAACAATCATAGCATTTTTGATTTAGCTTATACTTGGTGTAACTAAAAACCAAACATCTTAAGCAATAACCGCCACTCGGTAATTTTTTTAATTTTTACTTTTAAATTTTAATTTTTTACCCCACTTCATGCTTTGCACTATCCCAAACCTTCCCCCTTTCTGTACGTAAAATACGAGCCGGATATTTGTTGATGACAATATAATCATGCGTGGCCATAATAACGGCAGTTCCATAATCTTTGGTGATCTGGAACAACAACTGCATAATTTCATCGCTCGTTTCAGGATCCAAGTTTCCCGTAGGTTCATCTGCTAAAATTACCTTGGGTGAATTGAGCAATGCCCGGGCAATATCTACACGCTGCTGCTCACCACCGCTTATTTCAAAAGGCATTTTGAAACCTTTGCTTTTCAATCCCACTTTATCCAATACATCATCAATTTTTGCCTTGATCATATTTTCGTCTTTCCAACCTGTGGCCTTTAGTACGAATTTTAAGTTCTCGTGTACATTGCGGTCAGTCAACAATTGAAAATCTTGAAATACAACGCCCATAGTACGACGCAAAAAAGGCACCGTTTTCCAGGTCAGCTCCTTCAGTGAATGGCCGGCAACCATTCCTTCGCCTTCCGTTAAGGGCAAGTCTCCATATAAAGTTTTGAGCAATGATGATTTACCAGTGCCAGTTTTACCAACCAGGTACACAAATTCATTCTTGCTAACCTCGATATTTACATCTTGTAAAATCAACGAATTACCTTGATATATATTAACGTTCTTCAGTGATACGATTGTTTCTGCCATCTATTTGTATTTTAAACTTGCTGCATTTAGGGTGCGGGACAAAAATAACCGTATCCCACCAAATCCATCATAAATTTTACAGATGAAAAACGAAGATTCGATGACAATTATTCTATTTAACTAAAAAATTAGTTGCTCAACTAAAATCTTAGTTATACATTTGGATTATCTAATAAGTTTTCTATGCAAAAAACATTAACGAGGGCCGAAGAGCAGATTATGCAGGTAATATGGAAATTGGAAAAAGCATTTCTACGAGAAATTACCGATGCACTTCCTGAACCTAAACCGCATCAGAATACTACTGCTACTATTCTAAAAATATTGGTTGAGAAAGAATTTGTAGGCATCAATGTGATAGGACGCAACCACGAATACTATCCCATCGTTAGCAAAGAAGATTATAGCAAAGGTGCCATGCAGCAGGTTGTAAAAGGTTATTTCGAAGGCTCTTTCAGCAATATGGTCTCCTTTTTTGTAAAAGAAAAAAACATCAGCATCACCGAACTTGAGGATATGCTGGAACAATTGAAAAAGAAAAAGAAGTGATTACAGACGGAAGGGTGTGCATGCCAGCCCTCCTACATACATGCTCAGGAAAGATTTTTTAATAATCGGCGGATTAAGCTTTGACCAATTAAAAAAATAAACGATGCTTACATTGCTCTACTACGTTCTCAAGGTCATTTTTTGCAGCGCAGTACTATTTAGCTATTACCATTTAGCCTTGCGAAACAATCGTTTCCATCAATGGAACAGGTACTATTTATTAGGCTCCGTGGTTGTATCGTTTTTATTGCCATTGCTCAAGATTCCCTTGCCGTTTTTTGACACTGCAGAAGAAACGCCGTTGATTGTAAGGGGCGTGGAAGTATTGAGCATGCCGGATATTTACATTTCGCAATTGGAAAGTGAACCATCTTACCACATCACTTGGCCATGGGTAGCTGTTGTCGTTTATCTAGCCGTTGTTGCTTGCCTAGGCTTTGTGTTTATCAAGAACATCATCAAAATAAAAAAACTAAAAAACATATACCCTTGTGAATTTATAAATGGCATCGAGTTTTACAATACCCAAGAAGAAGGCACCCCATTCTCATTTTTCAAAAGCATTTTTTGGAACAAACGGATAGATGCCAATAGCGACAAAGGGCAACAAATGCTGGCCCACGAATTGGCGCACGTATACGAAAAACACAGTGTGGACAAGGTTTTTATGGAAGGAATAATGATTGTAGCGCCATGGAACCCGGTGTTTTATTTTGTTAGGAGAGAACTCTCGATTATACACGAATTTATTGCTGACCAAAAAGCATCAACCGGCGATGGAGACCTGCAGTATGCATCGTTATTGTTGATGAAAGCCATGGGCAGCGAACAATTTGCACTTGCCAATCCATTTTTTCATTCACAATTAAAAAGGAGGTTAACTATGCTTACTACAAGCAAAAACCCATCGTTCAGTTATGCCCGCCGCCTCATGGTTTTGCCATTGGCAGCATTAGCACTAATATTATTTTCCTTTAAATACAAAGAAATAAAAAGCAATGATGTAGAAAGGGCACCGCAACCTATTACCGTGGTGATTGATGCAGGCCATGGGGGAATAGATGCCGGAGGGACAGGGCCGAATGGCATCTTGGAGAAAAACATTACGTTGCAGATCGCCCAAAAAATAAAAGCACTTTCTGAGGGAACAAATATCACGGTTATCCTTTCTCGTAACAATGACGAACTCTCTGGCAACACCAATTCTAAAAACGCATCGCTCATTTACAGGACGGCGCTTGCCAAACAAACCGGTGCCGACTTTTTCGTAAGCCTTCATGTAGATGCAGACATCGCTCCGTCCAAAACCGGCATCAGCGCTTGCATTGGCAATAGTACAACGCAAGAGAACGAGCAAAGCAAGATGCTGGGCTCCGCATTTTTGAATGAATTATCCGACAATGGCCTACCCGTTTTAATGGAGTTGACCATTAAGAAGAACCTGAGTGTATATGTGTTGGAAAAAAACACGGTACCCGCTGTAATGCTGCAACTTGGCTACATTTCAAACGCTACGGACGCAGCTTTTATTCAAGATGAAAAGAACCAAACCGCTATAGCAAAAGACATATTAAATGCATTGGCCAAACATGGTCAAAAAATAAAAGAAACAGGCTTACTAAAGCAACCAATCCAAGACGTTCAATTAGCAGAAATGCCACTTAATGGTTTTTATCAGGATAGTGTAAAGCTTAAGACAAAAGATAAAAAAAACGTGTTTGGAAAATACAAAGGACAAGACGTTGTTTCCATCACCGCAACAGACGATAAGAAAGGCATGGTGGTGAAAACAAAAGATGAAAAGGTATATTTTTTAAGTCGGGAGGAAGCCAAAAAGATACTGGATCCAATGTTGTACGGCATCATTGAAAAAGCTGGCACATCCGCCTATGACAATTTGGGAGAAATAGTGGTGGAAAGCAGGCCATCTACATTTCAAGAAAAAGTGGAAGGCGTACATCTAAAAGCTGACACGCTTATCTGGCATGGAGAAAACGAAGAAAGTCCCTTTAAAGATTTGCTTTGGGTCATCGATGGGAAAGAGTCAACTGAAGCAGAAATGAAAAAATTGAATCCTAATCAAATACAAAGTGTAGATGTACTGAAAGGAGAATCTGCCACGACAGCATACGGTGAAAAAGGGAAAAATGGGGTGATAAAAATTACCACCAAAAAAGTAATTGAGGCTATTGGACATCCTTTGGAAACGCCTAAGAGCAATCCAAGCCTTACAGATGTAGTAGTAGTTGGATACGGTACCAAAAAGCTTACAGATGAGCAAGGCGATTACGATAAAATATTTACTAAAACCGAGGTTTCTCCTCAGTTTCCAGGCGGTATCGATGGGTGGAGAAAATATTTAGAAAGGAACCTAAGTTATCCGCAACTAGCCCAAAACAAGTCGCTACAAGGGGTAGTAAGGGTACAATTTTTAGTGCAACAAGATGGTTCCATTACGGACGTAATCCCGATGACAAGACTAGGTTCCGGCCTTGAAGATGAAGTAATCCGCCTGCTTTACAATGGCCCTAAGTGGATACCTGCCAAACAAAACGGACGTACAGTTACTTTCCGTGTATCACAATCCGTAACTTTTTCTTTGCAAGAAAAAGAAACAGTGAAACCTGCAACCATCTTGTAAGCAAAACATATCATAAAATATCACTACACGAAAGGCGGGCTCTAAGTCCGCCTTTTTCTATAAAAACAAATCCGGCATGCTTTATTTTTTTATCGGTGCCCTAAAAAAACAAAACCCCTGCCAGCCAAAGCCAACAGGGGAAAAAAAGAAAAAAGCAAATTTAACCCCAAAGACTATTGGGATATTCACCTGCTTCAATTAATTTATTCAAACTTTCTTTTACACCTGGCGCATCTTGCGGATACGTAACACCAAACCATTTAGCTTCGGTTGGTACTACTTTAATAACGCCAAGTCCTTCCTTAATAAATTGATCACCTAAAATCGGGATAAAGAATTCCGCTTTTGGGTCTGTGGAATTGTCTTTTACAAATTTTTGGAAGATAGATTCGCTCAACGCAAACACACCTGTAGAAAAGCACCAAAAGTTCATGCTCACAGGGCTGTTCGGGTCTACATCATGTTCGCCATCAGTATCTTCATAAGCCACTTTATTGCCTTTCCAATAAATCTTGGTGCGTTCGTTGATGGCCACTAAATTGTTGTTTTCGTCTGTTTGGCAAACACCACGACTTACCGTACCGTTTTCGCTTAACGTTTTGCTTAGTGTATAACCGATGATGCCATAAGTTTGGTCGTTACATTCGGTTTGGCAAAATTCAAAAGCTTTTTGGAAACCATCTTTGCCGTAAAAATCATCGGCATTGATTACTACAAAATTCTCATGTACCGCATCTTTTGCGCACAACACAGCATGGGCAGTTCCCCAAGGCTTTTTACGTTCAGCAGGTACTTCCATACCTTCTGGCAAAAAGCGATCCAAGCTCTGAAACACATATTCCACAGGAATTTTTCCACCTAGCTTTGGTTCGATGATGGATTTAAACATATCCACGAATTCTTCGCGGATGATAAATACCACTTTACCAAAGCCTGCACGAATAGCATCATAGATAGAATAATCCATGATGGTTTCGTTGTTGGGGCCAAAACCCTCTATCTGTTTCATACTGCCATACCGGCTGGCCATGCCCGCGGCCAATACAACCAATGTAGGTTTGCTCATAGTCAATTTTTTTTTAGCCTTGCGAAGATAATTGTCAGATGCATCTAAAGATTTGCTGTTTCAAAAATAAAACGATATAAAAATACGCAACCTAATAACCACTTCTACGGCGGATAAACGTGGAGTTTTGCTATCAAATTTTAAATAAAACAATAAACCATTCGAAGGACAATTAAATAGAAAGTTTTTATTTCAAAAAAAGCTAATAAAGTAAATTATAAATTTGCTATCTAAAAAATATCATTCTGTTCATCACAAAATGATAAACAAGCTGGCAAATTGTAAACATTAATTTCTAATCCTTTTGCTCTAATTGGGGTTGAATAATTACATACCGAACAAGCGGATATGCCTGCTTGATGGCCACACGAATACTTTTGATGGCGTTCGCAATATCCTCCGTATCCAAGTCAGGCTTAAAGTTGCAGAGGATCATTAGAATTACTTCCTCAGGCGATTGATACGTGGAAATGATATTGATTACACCTACCACATGCTCATTCTTTTCGGTGATCAATTGTATTTGCTGTTTTGTTTCTGGCGTAATGCTTTCTCCCAATAACAGGCTTCGGCTTTCTCTGGCCAAGATGGCGGAAACAAACACCAATATCAACCCAATCACCACCGAAGCAACCCCATCTAAATAAGCGATGTTGAAATGATGACCAACGACCATAAACACAAAAACGACAATCAATCCCAATACCGCGGCGCCATCTTCAAAAAGCACCAAAAAGCTTGCTGGGTCTTTACTGTTGACGATTGCTTGCCAGTACGACAATCCATTACGAACCTTATTAAACTCCTTTCGTGCCACTAAAAACGACCATCCTTCCAATACCAGCGATACCGCCAACACCACATAATTCCAAGTAGGATTGCCCAACGCTTCGGGATGGATAATATGTTGTACACCTTGATATAACGACAAGCCACCACCCAGTCCGAAAATCAAGATAGAAACAATAAACGACCAGAAATATAACTCTTTTCCGTATCCAAATGGCCTTGTGGCATCCGCTGGCTTTTTGCTTCTGTTTAGCCCGTACAACAACAGCAATTGATCCACCGTGTCTACCAGCGAATGGATGCCCTCCGAAACCATAGATGAACTATTTGAGTAAGCACCGGCTATAAATTTTGTAACTGCAATAAGTACGTTGGCAGCCAATGCCGTGTAGATCGACTTATTATTTTTTGCCATGGACGAAAGATATAAAACTTGTTGGTAGCTACAGTTCAACCGCAGTGTTAACAGGTTCGCGTAGCTATTGTTCAGCATAATGCCGATACACGCCATAGTTGCCCATCTTTTCATCACCGCAGGACACCTGTTTAGAGCGAGCACTGTAAGTTCACATCGGTATCTTTGGCGCTTTACATCAATTAACAAATTATATATTCATGAAAATATCGGCCAATATCAGGAGCGAGTTCAACTATCAAGAAACCATTGTGGAAACAGATGGCGTTTCAAAGAAAATGCAAATGTTGGTGAAGCCAAATGGCTATGGGTCGGCCATTAACGGTGGAGAACTTTTACTGCTTGCCTTGGCTACCTGTTTTTGTAACGACCTCTATCGAGAAGCCGCTAAGCGAGAAATTACCATCTCTAGCGTGGATGTAGAATGCATCGGGCATTTTGGTGAGCCTGGCGAAGCAGGTTCAAACTTTGAATATAAAACTAGCATCATATCCGACGCGTCTGATGAGGAGGTAGCAGCCTTGATCAAACATACGGACGAAGTTGCAGAGGTTCACAACACGTTAAGAAAAGGTCTATCAATTAACTTAGTTTCTTGAAATTGATCTTGTTTGAAAAATTCGTTTTGTACACCATACCCTATTGTATCCAAAAATCGCCTTAGAAATATTCCTAGGGCAATTTTTTTTGAAAGCGTTGCTAAATCAGTAGCCAGGATTTTGATAAGCGGCAATATCTGCAGCTGTCAACGTAGTACCGTTTTTTGTTTGGGATATAATTTGAGGCAATGGGATAGGTCTCAGTTTATGATAATTTTGTATCAAGGGTGCAGCATCGGAATTAAATAATTTCGCACGGGCAACCAATGTTTCGGTACGAGCTAAATCATCCCAGCGAAACAATTCCCCGCAAAGCTCCCTCGTTCTTTCATTGAGCATAAAATGGATAAATCGATCAGTTACGGATACAACATTGGTTGGATACAATTCGCTAGCCGCATTGGTTGTGAAAAGTGTAGTGGTGGCTTGCATGGCCGAAGCCGTTGACGTAAGGTCGTTTACAGGCCAGCCATAAAACATCCAGTTGTGCGGATTTTTTGGCTCACCAGCTTTGTAGGCGGCCCTGTTACGAACGATATTTACATACGTTAGCGCATTGGCATAATCTCCTTTTCGTCCGAAAGCTTCGGCCATAATCAAATACGTTTCGGCCAACCTGGCCAACAAACCATTGCGAATTCCCCGAGACTCGTTTGCAGTGGGAGTAAGTCTAACACCATCATTAAATTTAATCATATTTAAATTTTTGTTGTTAGAAAAGTCAGTGGTAGTGGCAGCGCTACTGCTGGCCTTTCTGTACCTAGCGTAAGTAGCGTAAAAACGTTTGGTTTTATTAGAATCTGAGGGTAGCAACGCTTCGGATGGACCAACCACTACAAACAATGCGGCCGTATCGCCGATGCCTACTCTAGGCTTACCAATAACATCCGTGGTTGGAGCATCGTATGAAGCAAAAACTGGCAAGCCAGTATTAGCCGTTACGTTTCTATAAAAAGCTGTTTGGAAGGTCTTGAAAAATCGAGAGTCATTGGCCCAATTGAATATATCAATCGAGTAATTGGTTGGCACCATGCGCCTAAATGGACGCCCATTGAAAAAATCTCGCTGCAAGCCCAAGATACCAGCATCATATTGCGACGGGTAATATAAATGCGTAGTATTATTCAATCCGGCCAAAGCAAGGTTCTGGCTAAACTGGGCGGAAAACAGCACTTCGTTGCTGTTGTTGTTAGCAACAATGCTAGACAAACTAGTTGTTGGCGCTGCCCCATCGGTACCTGCACGTGGTACCACATGCGTGGCGTAAGAAGCATTAAAAAGATTTCCGAAATTAGGCTCCAAAGCGTGACCGCTGAACCTAACAACCGAATCGGCATAAACGATGGCACTGTCCATGTCCGTTGTTTTTTGTCCACGAGCTTCAGTAACCGCACTACCTCTCGTCAGATAAGCCTTGGCTAAAAAATGATAAGCGGCAGCACGGGATGCACGACCGAACTCTGCGCTAGGTGCTTTCCACCCAAGGCCAGGACCTG